>ERZ777306.417-NODE-417-length-86545-cov-17.154654_pt1 | contig 86545 bp, 57 predicted proteins | sample MGYA00374966_ERZ777306 | MGnify/ENA primary metagenome ERZ777306 (study PRJEB29329, sample SAMN06343882) | mouse gut metagenome | isolation source: Mouse cecum | place: Austria: Vienna | collected 2014-11-15 ...
CCCATCCGCATCGGTCAGGGCGTGGAGTTCGACTACTCGACCGTGCACGCCATCTGGTCGATCCGCGACGCCGGCTACGAGGCCATCATCATCAACAACAACCCCGAGACCGTCTCGACGGACTACACCACCAGCGACAAGCTCTATTTCGAGCCGCTGACCGTGGAGGATGTGATGAACGTCATCCACCTCGAGAAGCCGAAGGGAATCGTCGTGTCGCTGGGCGGTCAGACGGCCATCAACCTCGCCGAGCCGCTCCATGCGCTGGGCGTGCCCATCGTGGGCACCGACGTCGAGGCCATCCGCAATGCCGAGGACCGCGGCTGCTTCGAGAAGATCATGGAGGAGCTGGGTATTCCCCAGCCCGAAGCCGAGGCGGTGACCGATATCGAACAGGGCGTGCGGGCCGCCGAGCGGATCGGCTATCCCGTGCTGGTGCGCCCGAGCTACGTGCTCGGCGGACGTGCCATGCAGATCGTCTCGAATGAGGAGGCGCTGCGCCACTACCTCCAGACCGCCGTAGAGGTCAATTCCGACAGCCCCGTGCTGGTGGACCGCTACATCATGGGCAAGGAGCTGGAGGTGGACGCCATCTGCGACGGTGAGCAGGTCTTCGTGCCGGGCATCATGGAGCATGTCGAGAAGACCGGCATCCACTCCGGCGACTCGATCAGCGTCTATCCCACCTTCAGCGTCAGCCAGGCGGTGAAGGATCAGATTCTGGACTACACCGTGCGGCTGGGTCTGAGGATCGGCATCGTGGGCCTCTACAACATCCAGTTCATCTGCGACAAAGAGGACAAGGTCTATATCATCGAGGTCAACCCCCGCTCGTCGCGCACCGTGCCCTTCCTCTCGAAGTCCACGGGCGTGCAGATGGCCCACATCGCCACGCAGGTCATCCTCGGGAAGAAACTCCGCGAGCTGGGCATCGACCGGGTCTACGGCACCGAGAAGAAGCGCTGGTTCGTCAAGGCACCCGCCTTCTCCTTCTCGAAGATCAGCGGCATGGAGTCCTACCTTTCGCCCGAGATGAAGTCGACCGGCGAGGCGATCGGCTACGACACCAAGCTGACCCGCGCCCTCTACAAGGCGCTGCAGGCATCGGGCATGACGGTGGCCAACTACGGAACCATCTTCGTGACCCTGGCCGACGGATACAAGGAGGCGGCCCTGCCGCTCGTGCGCCGCTTCTACGATCTGGGCTTCAACATCGAGGCCACGACCGGTACGGCGGCCTTCCTGCGCCGGCACGGCATCCGCACCCGCCTGCGCCGCAAACTCTCGGAGGGGAGCACGGAGATCATCGACTCCCTGCGTCAGGGCCATGTGAACTATGTTATCAACACGATCGACATCAACCAGCACAAGACCCGCCTGGACGGCTACGAGATCCGCCGGGCGGCCGTGGAGAACAACGTGACCCTCTTCACGGCGCTCGAGACGGTGAAGGTGCTGCTGGACGTGCTGGAGGAGATCACCCTCGGCGTGTCGACCATCGATGCCGAGTAACCGAACGGAAGTCTATGTATAAGCGTGCAATCTATACCATTGCGGAGAACGAGCCCCTGACGGCGTCCGTGTGGCGGATGGTGCTGCGGGGCGATACCCGCTGGATCACCCGGCCGGGGCAGTTCGTCAACATCGAGCTGGAGGGCCGCTACCTGCGGCGTCCTATCTCGGTCTGCGACTACGACGCGGATACCGTCACCCTGATCTACAAGGTGGTGGGCGGCGGTACGGAGCAGATGAGCCGGATGCGGGCGGGCCGGACGCTCGACCTGCTGACGGGACTTGGCAACGGGTTCGACGCCACGGCCGCCTCCCGACGGCCCCTGCTGGTGGGCGGCGGCGTGGGGGTACCTCCCCTCTATAATCTGGCCCGGGTGCTGCTGGCCGCCGGCAAGCCGGTGACCGTGGTGCTGGGCTTCAACTCTGCCGGCGAGGTCTTCTACGCCGACGAGTTCCGGGCGCTGGGAGCACGGGTCGTCGTCGCCACGGTCGACGGTTCGGCCGGGGTGAAGGGTTTCGTGACCGACGCCATCCGGGCCGAAGCGGCCGACTGCGACTACTTCTTCGCCTGCGGTCCGATGCCGATGCTGAAGGCCCTCTCCCAGGCCGTGCCCTACTCCGGGCAGCTGAGCTTCGAGGAGCGGATGGGCTGCGGCTTCGGCGCCTGCATGGGCTGCTCGTGCAAGACCCTCACGGGTAACAAGCGAATCTGCAAGGAGGGCCCCGTGATGCGCAAGGAGGAGATCGTGTGGGAGCGATGAGGGTTGATTTCGCAAGATTTTGAAATTGAAAACTATGGATACATCCGTCATATTGAGCGGGTTGAAGCTGGACAATCCGGTGATTCCGGCCAGCGGCACCTTCGGCTACGGCAACGAGTTCAAGGATTTCTACGACATCAACATCCTGGGGTCGTTCTCCTTCAAGGGAACCACGCGCGAGGCGCGGTTCGGCAACCCGACCCCCCGAATCGCCGAGTGCGAGGCGGGGATGATCAATGCCGTGGGGTTGCAGAATCCGGGCATAGACGCCGTGATCGGGAGGGAGCTGCCGCGGCTGCGCACCTTTTTCCATAAGCCGGTGATCGCCAACATCTCGGGCTTCTCGGTCGAGGAGTACGCCTACTGCTGCGAGCGGATCGACAAGGAGGAGCAGGTGGGGCTGATCGAGGTGAACGTCTCGTGCCCCAACGTCCGCCACGGCGGCATGTCGTTCGGCACCTCGCCCGAACATGCGGCCGAGGTGACCCGCGCCGTGAAGGCCGTGACGACCAAGCCGGTCTACATCAAGCTCTCGCCCAACGTGACCGACATCGTGTCGATCGCGAAGGCCTGCGAGGAGGCCGGTGCCGACGGCATCTGCCTAATAAACACCATGCTGGGCATGCGGATCGACCTGCTGCGCCGCCGTCCGGTGATCGCCAACACGATGGGCGGATTCTCGGGCCCGGCGATTTTTCCGGTGGCCGTGCGGATGGTCTATCAGGTGGCGAAGGCGTGCGGCGTGCCGGTCATCGGCTGCGGCGGCGTGCAGTCGGCGCGCGACGTGATCGAGATGATGATGGCCGGCGCCACGGCCGTCGAGGTGGGGGCCGCCAACCTGCGCAACCCCTACGCTTCGAAGGAGATCGTCGAGGAGCTGCCCCGCGAGATGGAGCGGCTGGGCATCGAGCGGCTGTCGGACATCATCGGAGCCGTCGAATGAATAAAATGAAAACTACTATGAATACCATGCAACACGACGTTATCATCGCCTGCGACTTCAAGTCGGCGGAAGACACTTTCAAGTTTCTGGACCTCTTCAGGGACGAGCCCCGCAAACCCTTTCTGAAGATCGGGATGGAGCTCTACTACGCCGAGGGACCGGCCATCGTGCGCGAGATCAAGCGGCGCGGCCACCGGATTTTTCTCGACCTGAAGCTGCACGACATTCCCAATACGGTGAAGAAGGCGATGGCCGTGCTGTCGCGTCTGGACGTGGATATGTGCAACGTCCATGCGGCCGGCACGATCGACATGATGCGTGCGGCCCGGGAGGGCCTCACGCGCGAAGACGGCACGCGGCCCCTGCTGATCGCCGTGACCCAGCTCACCTCCACCTCCGAGGAGCGGATGCAGCGCGAACTGCTGATCGACGCCACGATCGAGGATACGATCGTGAAATACGCCCTCAATACGAAGGAGGCCGGACTGGACGGCGTGGTCTGCTCGCCGCTGGAGGCCGGCATGGTGAAGGCGGCGTGCGGCCGCGGGTTCCTGACCATTACCCCCGGCGTGCGCTTCGCCGACGGCGAGGTGGGCGACCAGGTGCGGGTCACGACGCCCGCCCGGGCCCGCGAGATCGGCTCCGACTACATCGTCGTGGGTCGTCCCGTCACGGCCGCTCCGGACCCCGTGGCGGCCTATCGCCGCTGCGTGGCAGAGTTTTTGGGCGAGTAGCGTAAATTTTACCGCATGAAAAAGCTGAAGCTGTTCTACCTGAGAAACTGTCCCTTCTGCAAGCGCGCCCTGCAATATGTCGACGAGGCGAAAGCGGAGCACCCCGAGCTGGCGGAGGTCGAGATCGAACTGATCGAGGAGTCCGAGCGACCCGACGTGGCCGACCGCTACGATTACTATTATGTGCCCACCTTCTACCTCGGCCAGGAGAAGCTCCACGAGGGCGGCATCTACAAGGATGAGGTGGTCGAGGTGCTGCGCCGGGCCCTGGACTGAACCGTGACGAAGGGGATTTTCACGGCACCGGAGCGGTGCGACCGGCGGCCGCCGGAGCTGTTGGACCGGCTGGCCGCCCTCTGGGAGGCCTCCGTGCGGGCGACGCACCTGTTTCTGGCCGAGGCGGACATCGTTCGGATCCGCGGGCAGGTCGATGAGGCGCTGCGCGGGGTTTCGGAGTTGTGGATCGTGCGCTGCGAACGCCGGGAGCCGGTCGCCTTCATGGGGTTGAACGGCCCGGAGCTGGAGATGCTTTTCGCCCGGCCCGAAGCGATCGGGTGCGGCGTGGGGCGGAGCCTGATGGAGCAGGCGCTGCGTTCGGGCGTGCGGACGCTCTGCGTGAACGAGCAGAATCCGCGGGCCGCCGCCTTTTACCGGCGGTTCGGCTTCGGGGAGGCGGAGCGTCTGGAGCGGGACGGATGGGGAAACCCCTTCCCGCTGTTGAGAATGGAATTACTAACAACCGAGAATATGGAGAAAAAAATTGCGAAAGACCTGCTCTCGATCGGCGCGGTATTCCTGCGTCCCGAGCAGCCGTTCACCTGGGCCAGCGGCATCAAGAGCCCGATCTATTGCGACAACCGGCTGACGTTGACGGCCGTCGAAGTGCGCGGGCATGTCGAGGCCGGACTGGCGGAGATCGTCCGCACCAATTATCCCGAGGCCGAAGTGCTGATGGGAACCTCTACCGCCGGCATCGCCCATGCGGCCATCACGGCTACGTTGCTCGACCTGCCGATGGGTTATGTCCGTTCGGGGTCGAAGGATCACGGCCGCGGCAACCGCATCGAAGGCAAGCTCGAGAAGGGGCAGAAGGTGGTCGTTATCGAGGACCTGATCTCTACGGCAGGCTCCTGCATCGAGGTGGTCGAGGCGCTGCGCGAGGCGGGCGCCGAGGTGCTGGGCGTGGCTTCGATCTTTACCTACGGCATGAAGAAGGGACTCGACCGGCTGGCCGAAGCGGGTGTCGAGAACCATTCGCTCTCGAACCTCGACACGCTGGTCGGGGTGGCTGCCGAAGAGGGGTATATCCGTCCCGAGGACAAGGAGCGGCTGCTGAAGTTCCGCGACAATCCGTCGGACGAAAGTTGGATGGTGAAATAGCTCCCGGCCATGCGACATCTGATCGATCCCACCGATCTGTCGGTCGAAGAGACCGGGCGGATCATCTCCCTCGCGGAGGATATCATCGCCAATCGTGCCCGGTACAGCGAGGTTTGCAAGGGCAGGAAGCTGGCTACGCTCTTCTACGAACCCTCCACCCGCACGCGGCTGAGTTTCACTTCGGCCATGCTCGAACTGGGCGGTACGGTGATCGGCTTCTCCGACGCCGCGTCGTCGAGCGTTTCGAAGGGCGAGACCGTCGCCGACACCGTGCGCGTCATCCGCTGCTTCGCCGACATCATCGCCATGCGTCACTTCAAGGAGGGGGCACCACTGGTCGCCTCGCAATATGCGGGCGTGCCGGTCATCAACGCCGGCGACGGCAGCCACAGCCACCCGACGCAGACCCTTACCGACCTGCTTACGATCAAGCGCGAGAAGGGGCGGCTCGACCACCTCACCATCGGCTTCTGCGGCGATCTGAAGTTCGGCCGCACGGTCCACTCCCTGATCAAGGCGCTGGCCCGCTACGAGGGCATCCGCGTCATCCTGATCGCCCCCGAGGAGCTGCGCCTGCCCGACTACATGCTTCAGGAGATGCGCGCCACCACAGGGCTGGAGTTCCGCGAGGTGACTACCATGGAGGAGGTGATGCCCGAGCTGGATATCCTCTATATGACCCGCGTGCAGAAGGAGCGGTTTCTGGACGAGGAGGAGTTCGACCGCGTGAAGGACAGCTTCGTACTCGATCCCGGGAAGATGCGGGCAGCCAAGAGCGACATGATCGTCCTGCACCCGCTGCCGCGCGTGAACGAGATCGCGCGGGCTGTGGACAACGATCCCCGCGCCGCCTATTTCCGTCAGGTGGAGAACGGCAAATTCGTCCGTATGGCGCTGATCTATACGCTGCTGCAATGGGCTGACGAGAACCGTCCGTTCGAGCGCACGCCGGTGCTGACCCCCGATCTGTCGGTCAACGAACACGTCTGTCCCAACAAACGCTGCATCTCCTCTACGGAGGATGTCGACCAGCTCTTCCGCCGCACGGCCGACGGCTTCCGCTGTGCCTACTGCGAGAGCAAACCCCGGTAGGGGAGTTGAAAACGGACGAGGAGCCTCCGACCCGCCGGGTCGGAGGCTCCTCGTCCGTTTTTCGTTATCCCAGGATGCCGCGGGTGATCTGCCGGCGCATGCCGAGGAGCCGGCGGGCCTTTGCCGGGCGGAGCATAAAGAGGTAGCCGGCGGCGAGCAGCAGCGCCGCGCCCCATTTCATCCCCTCGCCAAGGAACAGACGTCCGGTTCGGCCGTCGAGGTCGGCCCGGATGCGCTGGCTCACGCCGATGTTGTAGCAGAGCCGGTCGAAATAGTCGCGGGTGAGCTTGCGGGCCGGGATGATATGCTCGATCACGGCCCCGGGGGTGTAGTAGCAGGGTTTGCCGGCGCGGCGCAGCCGGGCGAAGAGGTCGCTCTCCTCGCCGCCGATCAGGCGGTCGCCGATCCTCCCCAGGTCGGGGTTGAAAAGACCGCAGCGCTCCAGCGCCGACCGTCGGAACGCCATGTTGCCCCCTGCGGGAATATGCCCGTCGGGAAAGGGACGCACCCGTCCGCCCCAGTCGGTCGGGTTGGCGATAGGTTTTTCGGTATAGAGCGACATCCAGTGCGGTCGCCCGGTTTCGTATACGGGAATCACCTTGCCGCCGGCCGATGCAGCGTCGGGGCGGCTGTCGAACAGCTCGACATAGGCGGTCAGGAAATCGGGGTTGATCCGCTCGTCGTCGTCGACGATGGCGACGATTTCGCCCCGGCTGGCGGCGATGCCGGCATTCCGGGCGTGGGAGAGCCCCTGCTTCGGTTCGTAAATGCGGCGGAGCGGCAGGTCGGGGTGCTCCCGGGAGAAGGCCTCGAAGCGGGCCGCCGTGTCGTCGGTCGAGCGGTTGTCGACGACCACGCACTCCCACAGGGCGGGGTCGAGCCGCTGTGCGGCGACCGAGCGGAGCAGTTCGACGAGGGCCGCCGAACGGTTGTAGGTGGCGACGACGAGCGATATGCGGATATGCGGATTCATGACGGCAAAGATAGTGATTCGGGGCCGTTTTCCGAAGATTCGGCCGTCGGGTTCGCGAAATATTTCTGAACGAGGGCAATAAATTCGGCAGGGAACGATAACGATTTCGTTTTTTTATCCCTATCTTTGTGCCAAACGAACAAACCATGAATATGATACGTTTCTCGAAAATCATGCGGAGCCTGCTCGTCGCATGTTCGATTCTGACCGCCGCTCTCTCGTTCGCCCAGGAGCAGCCGGTCGTGCGCTGGACCGCTGCGGCGGAGTCCGCGGGCGACAATCTGTATCGTGTGGAGCTGCGGGCCGTCATCGAGCCGGGCTGGCACGTCTACGACCTGGGACCCTATCAGGACGGTCCCAACCCCACGGTGATCGCCTTCAAGAGCGACGGCGGAGCTGTCGCCGAGGGCGACCTGCAGATCTTCGGCACCCCCGTCAAGATCTACGACGACATCTTCGAAATGGAGATCGGCTACTTCGAGAAGGAGGCCCGTTTCGTGCAGCAGTTCCGGCTTACGGCCCCCGAAGCGACGGTGACGGCCGCTGTGGAGTACATGGCCTGCAACGACCAGACCTGCCTGCCCCCCTCGGAGGAGGAGTTTGTCCTTCAGCTGAAAGGTGACGGAGCCGTCGTCGGGGAACTCCCGGAGGAGAAGCCCGCCGGGACGGAGGAGTCTGTCGCGACCGAGGCTCCGGCAGCCGCGAAGGATGCCGCCGGCAGCAAGGGGCTGTGGGCGCTGCTGATCGAGGCCGTGCTCTGGGGATTCGCCGCCCTGCTGACCCCCTGCGTATTCCCGATGGTGCCGATGACGGTTTCCTACTTCCTCAAGGGGGAGGGCGGACCCGCCATGGGACGCCTGCGCGCCGCCCTCTACGGTATCTTCATCGTGGCGCTCTACACGCTGCCCATCGCCGCCATCATCCTCATCACCCGTCTGATCGGCGGCGACGCCGTGACGGCCGACATCTTCAACTGGATTGCGACCCACTGGCTGCCCAACATCATCTTCTTCCTGGTATTCATGCTCTTCGCAGCCTCGTTCTTCGGCGCTTTCGAGATCACGATGCCCTCCTGGATGGTGAACAAGAGCGACGAGAAGGCTGATTCGAAAGGTCTCTCCGGCATCTTCTTCCTGGCGCTGACCCTCGTGCTGGTGTCGTTCTCCTGCACGGGCCCCATCGTCGGGTCGGTGCTCATCAAGTCCACTTCGGGCGAGTTCTGGACCCCCATCATCACCATGCTGGCCTTCTCCATCGCCTTCGCCCTGCCCTTCACCCTCTTCGCCCTCTTCCCCTCGATGCTCAAGAAGCTGCCCAAGAGCGGCGGATGGCTCAACTCGGTGAAGGTCGTCATCGGCTTCATCGAAGTGGCGCTCGGATTCAAGTTCCTCTCCGTGGCCGACCAGACCTACCACTGGGGCCTGCTCGACCGGGAGATCTATCTGGCTGTCTGGATCGTGGTCTTCACCCTGATGGGGCTCTATCTGCTGGGTAAGATCAAGTTCTCGCACGACAGCGATCTGCCCTATATCGGCGTCGGCCGTCTGGCCCTGTCTATCGTCGTCTTCTCGTTCGTCGTCTACCTGATCCCGGGCATGTGGGGCGCCCCCCTGAAGGGGCTTTCGGGTTACCTCCCGCCCCTCGCGACGCAGGACTTCGTGATCGGGCAGACGACGGTATCCGCCTCACCCTCCGCTGCGGACGGCAACGCTGCCGGCCGGCCCAAGTACGCCGATTTCCTCCATCTGCCCCACGGGCTGGAGGGATTCTTCGACCTGAAGGAGGCCGAGGCCTATGCCGCGAAGGTCGACAAGCCGCTCTTCATCGACTTCACCGGTCACGGCTGCGTCAACTGCCGTGAAATGGAGGCTCGCGTGTGGTCGGATCCCCGCGTGCTGCAGATCCTGAAGAACGACTACGTGATCTGCGCCCTCTATGCCGACGACAAGATGGTGCTGCCCGAGAGCGACTGGGTGACTACCGACACGGGCAAGGTGCTCAAGAGCCTCGGCAAGATCAACTCCTACTATGCGCTGAAGACCTACGGCGTCAATGCGCAGCCTTACTACGTGCTTCAGGGCCGTGACGGGAAAACCCTCGTCGAGCCCCGCGGATACGACCTCGATGTCGAGAACTTCATCGGGTTCCTCGAGGCGGGAGCGGCCGCTTACCGCGCCCGATAGCCGGACACGGACGAAACGACGGCGGGAAGACCGAAAGGTCTTCCCGCCGTCGTTTCGTTTCGGATCAGAAGGGATAGCCGACGCCGAAATTGAGCGCCGTATTTTTCCACTTGAAGTTGTGGATCCACCGCTCGCCCGCCGGATTGCCGGGGTTGTGGAGCTGGATACCCCAATCCAGACGCAGCACGGCGAACTTGATGTCGAGCCGAATGCCGATGCCCGTATTGAAGCCCAACTGCTTGTAGAAGTCGCGGATGTGGAACACGGCGTCGGGCGAGTACTCTCCGGCGTTCTCGCGCAGGAACCAGACGTTGCCGACATCGAAGAAGGTGGCGCCGTGGAAGATGCCCCAGATCGGGAACCGGAACTCCAGGTTGGCCTCCAGACGCATGTCGCCTAGCTGGGTGGGGTAGAGCGAATCCTCGGGCATGGGCACCGATCCCGGGCCCAGCGTGCGGGGCGTCCAGCCGCGCATGCTGTTGCTGCCGCCCACGTAGAAGAGGCGGTCCATTGGCAGCACCTGCGCATTGCCGTAAGCTACGCCGCAGCCGGCATAGAGCCGGCCGGCCAGGGCCGTCTTCTCGCCCAGCATGATCTTGCGGCTGGCGCTGAGGTCGATGCGGAAATATTGCGAGTAGCGGATGCCGAATACCTTGTAGTAGTCCCCCTCCTCGGCCGGGTGCGAGAATAGGTGGGCCAGTCCGTCCAGCAGGTTGCCGGCGATCTCGGCGTTCAGACGCAGCACGGTGGCGTTGCCGCCCAGATTCTTGCGCTGGTTGTTGTAGACGTAGCCGAACGAGAGGGCCGAGATCAGCTGCGAGCGGTAGCTGTTCTGGAGATAGCGGTTTTGCAGCGAGTTGAAGAAGGTGTCGTCCAGATAGCCTACGTCGACCACCGTGATGTCGATCGGGCGCAGGATGAAGCTCGAATAGCCGTGGTAGTCCCACGAGTAGCCCCACGAGGCGTTCGAGAGGGTGCGCCGGTAGTAGGGGCGGTCCTGGAAGTTGACCGATACGGCCACCTTCGTGCGGGGGAGCATCAGGGTCTGGAACCGCTTCGAGTAGAAGGGCAGCAGGAACCGGGGGATGGTCAGTCCGCCGGAGAATCCGAACTCCATGGCGCTCCGTTTCTTGGCATCGGGGGCGCGCATGTACTCATAACCCGCCGTGAAGGCCAGATCGAGCGCTTCGGCGCCGCGGAAGATGTTGCGGTTCTGATAGCCGACCGTGGCCGAGAGGCCGTAGAAGCTCGACGTGACGCTCCCCTCCAGCTCCACCTTGAAGCTCTGCTTGAGGGCGGGCGTGCAGAGGATGTCGCAGTGCAGAAACCCCTCCTTCGAGCGGCGGACGAAAGTCGTATCTTTCCGGTGGGCCCGTTCGACAGTGAGCGTGTCCACCAGATCGACCTGACGGGCGCTCTCCTCGAAGACGATCCGCGCGCTCTTGAAGTAGCCGGACGACATCAGTTTGTCGTAGGTGCGGGTGATGCGGCTGGAGTTGTAGAGCATGTTGTCGTAGATCGGAATCATGTCCCGCACGACCCGGGGGCGGAGGTTGGGTTTCCCTTCGTAAACGATGTCCAGACCGCGGTAGCGCACCGTATCGAGACGCTCCAGATAGAGCGAGTCGCTGTATGCCTCGGTCGGATTGTAGCGCGGGAAGACGCGGATCCGGTCGATTCGGTAGACCGTGTTGTCCTCCATCACGGCCTCGCCGCGTTCGTCGTAGCCCGTCAGCTCCTGCTTGACGACCATCTTCAGCCCCACGGTGCGGTCGCTTCGGAGCGTATCGGCCAGATACTCGATGTTGTTGACCGAGAAGTTGTAGTAGCCCCGGCTCTTGAGATCGGCCGTGATGCGTTCGCGCTCCTCGTTCAGGGTAGATATGTCGAAGATATCGCCCACGTGCACCAGCGACCGGGCCGTATCGGCCAGGATGAGCGGCTCCAGATTGCGGTCGCGGAATTCGTAGTCGAACGACCGGATGCGATAGGGGGCACCCTGCCGGGTGCGGTAGGTGACGTAGGCGCGGTGCCTGCGGCGCGTGGTGTCGATCTCGTAGGTGACCCGCGAGGCGAAGAATCCGCGCGAGTCCATGTAGTTCTTGAAGTTGTCGGCCGTGCGCTCGGTCAGCCCCACGTCCAGCAGGACGGGCTCCTCGCCGATGCGGCGCTTGAAGTTGTTCCAGCCGTTGTCCTTCTCCGGATCGGCCAGGTTATACATCCAGACGTAGAAGTCGGTCCCCAGAAGCCGCTTGTTGGGCCGCTGGCGGAGGTACTTCTTCAGCTGGTCGGCCCCGATCCGTTCGCGCCGGGGCGTCTCGCGGTCGGTCTCTATCTTTACCTGCGAGAGCAGATACTCGCCGTCGTGCAGGCGACGCGTCACATTGCAGGCCGTCAGCGACAGCCCGCAGGTCAGAACAAGCGCTATGATTCGAAACGTTTTCAATCTCTAACCGTTAGTTACCTGGGCGACGAAGCGCCGGTAGGTCTCCCGCTCGTCGTCGTATGCCTTCAGCGTCCCGAAGCGCAGTTGCGGACCTGTCCACTCCAGCCGGCCCTCCGTTTCGAAGGTGGCGTTGCCTGTCAGTCGGGTCGACAGACTGTCGGCAGCGGGTTCCACGCGGCAGCGCACCATACCGCCACGGTTGTACACCGCGATCTCCTCCCCGCCGGGACAGAGCCCCGAAAGGTACTGGGCCGTGGTGGAGGCCGTCATGGCGGTGCCGCAGGAGTCGGTGAGGCCCACGCCCCGCTCGCAGGTGGCCGCGAAGATTCGCTTCGGACCGTCCACGCGAACCAGCGAGACATTCATCCCCCTCGGAAAGAGTTCGGGCAGCTGCCCGATCCGTTCGCCCAGCCGTCCGAGCCTTTCGTAATCGATCCGCTCCACCCGGGCCGTCAGGTGGGGATTCCCCAGGTGAAGGTAGGTGAAGCGCAGCGTCTCGTCCAGCTCGGGAATCGGCCGGTCTACGAACCGGTCGCCGCCCGCCGGAAAGTCGTCGCTCGCAAGTCCGATGCCGATCCGCACGCCGTAGGTGGGCATCCCCCCGAAAAGGGGCTCTTCGCGGCGTACCGGATAGCTCCGGCCGCCCGACAGCAGGATGAAGGCATCCTCTGCGATGTACCGCTCGCGGGCCATACGGGCCACGCAGCGGATTCCGTTGCCGCACATCTCGGCCTCCGAACCGTCGGTGTTGAACATCCGCATGGCGAAGCGGCCGCCGATGCGGGTCAGCAGCAGCAGTCCGTCCAGTCCGCCGCTGCGCAGCCCATCCGGCGCGCAGGCCATGCGGGCGAGCCGGTGCAGATCCGCACCCGCCAGCTCCCGCCCGAAGCGGATGCCGTCGAACAGGACGAACCGATTGCCCGAGCCGTGGCAGAGCGTATATTCCAGAGTCATCGTCATGGGAGGTATCGAACGGTCAAAAGTAGTAATAAAACTTAAGTTTCGCAATCGGGACCGGCTTTTTCCCCGCAAGGGGATACAAATTAAAGATTTTCGCGCCGAAATGTACGGAATTTGAAAAAAAACTGCTAACATTGCAGGACCAAGTTGTTACATTCATTTCGAACGACATGAAAACACCGAAGGGGATTCGTCCGCAGAACCTGTCGGACGAACTTCGCCAGGCCAGACGCCTGGAGCCGAACCGCCGGAGCGGCAAGGAGCGCCGCGCCCTCTACGGCACGATTGCCGACGAAGAGGAGGACGAGGCCGACAGCTACCTCCGCAGCCGCAGCCGCGGCGAGTCGGCGCTGGACTACCTCGACGACGGGGAGGATTGATCCGAAATCCCGTTCGGCAGTTGTTTCCGCCATCCGCTTTCCTGCCCGGAAGCGGCGGGAGGGTTTGTCTGCGAATGAAAAAACCGAATTTCATGACCGAAAAATTCATCATGGCGGGCGATACCGCCCTGCACGTCTGCGATTCGCAGGCGGGAGAACATACCGTCGTGCTGCTGCACGGCTATCTGGAGTCGCTGTTGGTGTGGGACGATTTCGTGCCGCTGCTCTACAAGCGGGTCCGCGTCGTCACGCTCGACCTGCCGGGCCACGGTATTTCGGAGGTCAAGGGCGAGGTGCATACGATGGAGTATCTGGCCGATACGGTGAAGGGGGCGCTCGATGTCCTGCAGATCGGGCGCTGCACGCTGGTCGGGCATTCGATGGGCGGCTACGTGGCGCTGGCCTTCTGCGAGCGCTATCCCGAGCGGCTGGAGGGGCTGGTTCTGCTGAGTTCGACGCCCAACCCCGACTCCGGGGAGAAGCGGGAGAACCGCCGGCGCGAGATCGAACTGGTGAAGGCCGGCAAGAAGGAGCTGCTGGCCCATGTCGCTCCGGCGGCGGGGTTCGCCGAGGAGAACCGCGCCCGCATGAGCGAAGCGATCGAGGAGCTGCGCGAGCAGGTTTTCCTGACCGAGGATGCCGGCATCACGGCCCTGCTGACCGGTATGGCGGAACGCCCCGACCGGAATGAAATGTTGCGGCGGAGCCCCGTGCGCCACCTCTTCATCCTGGGTCGCAAGGACGGCTACATCCCGCAGGAGGCGGCCGACGCGCTGGTCGCCGCCCATCCCGAAGCCGAGGTGGTGTGGCTCGACCGGTCGGGACACATGGGCTTTCTGGAGGAGCCGCAGGCGACCGCCGATGCCCTGCTCGCCTTCGTCGGGGCCTGACGGAAAGACAGGAGGTGTCGTAGCATCGGGCCGATTCTTATACACCTGAAAGGGAGTGTGTCGAAATGATGATTTCCGACACACTCCCCTGCAAGGGACATTGCCTTCGAAGGGTTACTTCTTGGTGTACTGATTGTGTCCCTCGGGGTTGTTCACGTGCGATGTGCGGCTGTTCGTCGTGCGGCCCGACTGGCTGGCCGAACGCGAATTGCCCGACTGACTGTTCGAGCGCGAATTGCCCGACTGGCTGCTGGCGGTCGTCGTCCGCGAGGTCGACTTGGCCTCCGTCTTGCTCTTACCCGCCTGTGCACGGGTCGAGGTCTTGTTCGTAGACTCTTTCATAACTTTAATTTTTTGAATGATACATTGCTCCGCCGCCTCGGCCTCCGACGTCCGGCGACCTTGATTCGAACGGTTGCGTTTATGCACCTTTCAGCGCAAATCGCATACCAAAAAGATTCGGACGGACGGATCGTTCTCTCTTACCTCTGCTTTACCGCTTCGCGGGCCGGCTTGCGGGCGGCGGTTTTCCGTCCGTTGGTGCACCACTCGATCTCCTCGGACGGCATCGCCCGGCGAATCTCGCCGCTGCGCTGCTCGGAGAGTTTGCGGTCGGCGGCGCGCACCGAAGCATCCGTGCGGTCGGTGCCCTGCGGATCCAGATCGGTCAGACCGTCGGTCTCCGCGGAGTAGCGGCACGGATCGTCCACATACTGCCACTCCTCGCCGAGCCCCGTGCTCTCGCCGCTGCTCCACGGCTCCTGCTGCGAATCCTCGCCCCGCGAGTGGTTGGAGTAGAGGTTGCAGTAGCGCGGATTGCCCTGCAGGATGCCCGGCGGGAAATTGGGCCGGATGGTGTCGAGCGCCGCCTCGAACTGCTGGAAGTGGGCGATCTCGCGCGCCATCAGGAAGTCGAGCGTGGCGAGCACGTCCTTGTCGTCAGTGAACTGCATCAGGTATTCGTAGACGATCTTCGCACGCGACTCGGCGGCGATGTTCGACCGGAGGTCGATCGTCAGGTCTCCCACTGCGTTTACGTAGTAGCCCTGCCAGGGCACGCCGTTGCTGTCGGTCAGCTCCGGGCCTCCGCCCGTCAGGACCCCGAACTGCGGATTGACGGAGAAGAGGTCGTCCATCAGGTCGTTCGCCCGCTTGCCGTCGCCGAATACGGGGCTCCGGTCGGCAGCGTCCTTGAGGTTACCGCCCACGCCCGAGAGGAGCATCTGGATGGTGGCGCCCACGATCTCGAGGTGGCCGAGCTCCTCGGTGGCGATGTCCATCAGCAGGTCGTACTTGTCGGGATAGGGCTTGCGGCAGGCGAAGGCCTGCACGAAATACTGCATCGCGGCTTTCAACTCTCCGTTGCCGCCGCCGAACTGTTCGAGAAGCAGCCGCGCGAAACGCGGATCGGGCCGCGAAACGCGCGCCTTGAACTGCAGCTCTTTGGAATGATAAAACATAGGCTCGTTTTTTTTAGGTTTTACATGGAGGACGTCGCAGCTCCCGTGTCGGAACGGGACGAAGCGGCACCCTTTCGGAACAAGCCCCTGCAAAATACGTACAAACGGAGGACGAAACCGGCTTTTTATGCGGTCCGCATCTCCGCTTCCGGAAAAAAAGAAGGCGGCCGGGAATCGCTTCCGGCCGCCTGAATCGCTCTTCGGACCTCTTTAGAAACGGGCCTTGAAGCACTCCACGGTGTTCTCCATCAGGCAGGTGATGGTCATGGGGCCCACGCCGCCCGGAACGGGGGTGATGACCGAAGCCTTCGGCTCGACGGCCGCATAGTCCACGTCGCCGCACAACTTGCCGGTTTCGGGGTCGCGGTTGACTCCCACGTCGATCACCACGGCGCCGTCGCCCACCATGTCGGCCGTGACGAACTTCGGACGGCCGATGGCTACCACCAGAATCTCGGCGCTGCGGGTCAGCTCGGCGAGGTTCTGCGTGCGGCTGTGCGCAATGGTTACGGTGGCGTTCTCGTCCAGCAGGAGCTTCGCGACGGGCAGACCCACGATGTTGCTGCGGCCGATCACCACGGCGCGCTTGCCGGCGAGCGAGACGCCGGCCTCCTTGAGCATCTTGATGATCCCCTTCGGGGTGCAGGGCAGCACGCAGGGCTGCTTCTGCCAGAGGGCGGCGACGTTCAGCGGATGGAAGCCGTCCACGTCCTTCTCGCGGCTGATGGTCTCGATGACCTTCGCTTCGCTGATGTGCCGGGGCAGGGGCAGCTGCACCAGGATGCCGTCCACCTCGGGATCGGCGTTGAGGTCGCGGATCAGCGACAGAAGCTCCTCCTCGGTGATGTCGACCGAACGGCGCAGGGTCGTATTGCGGATGCCGACGGCCTCGCAGGCCTTCGCCTTGCCGGTTACGTAGCTCACGCTGCCGGGATCTTCTCCCACCAGAATCACGACCAGATGGGGTACGCGCCCGTAACGGGCCGGGAACGTCTTGACCTCTTCGGCCAGCGCGGCCTTGAGTTTTGCGGAAAGTTCCTTTCCGGAGATAATAGTTGCCATGTACTTGTTGATGGTTATTGGACAAAGTTAGGAAAAAAAATCGAAATTTCCGGGATATCGCGGTCCTGTTTTCCGGAATCGGGGTATGCTCCTCCGGGAACGGGGTATCGGCCGGCCCGAAGTCGAAAGGTCTCGATAGGACTGGGCGTTTGTCTTTGCGGTTCGTGACGGTTCACGCTGATACGACCGTCGAGACTCCTCGACTGTGCTCGGGGTGACATGCCGGGCGCTGCGATTCGCACGGGATTCCGCTGTTCCGACCGGCCCGGGGATCATAAACGTCAGCGAGGGGATGATCCGCATCCCTCTCGCTGACGTTTATAGACAATCCCTATTTCTCCAGTGCCCAGTGTCCGATGTCGGTGCGGTGGAACAGGTTGTCGCAGTGGATCTTCTCCACCTTGCGCAGGGCGTCGGCACGGGCCTCCTGCAACGTGGCGCCGCACCCGACGACGAAAAGCACGCGGCCGCCGGCCGTCACCAGCTCTCCCTGCTTGCGGGCCGTGCCCATGTGGAAGATTCGGCCCGCCTGCTCGGCACCCTCGATCACGGCCCCCTTCTCGTAGGAACCCGGGTAGCCTTTCGAAGCCAGCACGATGCCCAGCGTGGCGAAGTCGTGCCACTCGACCTGTTCCGGCATCCGGTTTTCGGCTACGGCCGTGAAGATCTCCACGGCATCGCTCTTCAGACGCGGCAGCACGACCTCGGTCTCCGGATCGCCGAACCGGGCGTTGAACTCGATCACCCGGATGCCTTGCGGCGTCTTCATCAGTCCGCCGTAGAGCACGCCGGTGAAGGGGCACCCCTCGGCGACCATCGCCCGGGCGGTGGGTTCGAGGATCTGCCGCAGGGCGTACTCCCGGTCGGCATCGGTGATGAAGGGCAGGGGCGAGTAGGCGCCCATGCCGCCCGTGTTGGGTCCCTTGTCGCCGTCGTAGGCCCGTTTGTGGTCCTGCGCCAGCACCATCGGGCAGACCTTGTCGCCCGCCACGAAGCACATGAACGAGAACTCGGGGCCGGTGAGGAAGTCTTCCACGACCACCTTACCCTCGCCGAAGCGGTCGTCCAGAAGCATCTCTTTCAGCGCCGTTTCGGCCTCGGCGAGCGTCTCGGCGATCACGACCCCCTTGCCGGCAGCCAGTCCGTCGTATTTCAGCACGGCGGGCAGCGGCCGCGCGGAGACGTAGGCCAGCGCCTCTCCGTAGTCGGTGAAGGTGCGGAAGGCGGCCGTGGGGATATCGTAACGCTCCATCAGCTGCTTGGCGAACTCCTTCGACGACTCGATCCGGGCCGCCGCCTGCGTGGGGCCGAAGATGCGCAGACCCGCCTCGCGGAAGCGGTCGACCACACCGGCCGCCAGCGCCGATTCGGGGCCTACGACCGTGAGGTCGATCTCCCGTTCGCGGGCGAAGGCCAGCAGCCCTTCGACATCCGTATCTTTCAGCGGAACGCATTCCGCCTGGGCGGAGACGCCCGCATTGCCGGGGGCGCAGTAGATTTTCGGAGAGCGGGGTGAGCGGGCGAGCGCGTCGACGATGGCGTGTTCGCGGCCGCCGGAACCGATAACGAGTATATTCATGGCCGTCGGATTTTAGTGTTTGAAGTGTCGTTCTCCGGTGAAGAGCATGGCGATGCCGGTCTCGTCGGCCCGTTTCACCGACTCCTCGTCGCGTACCGATCCGCCGGGTTGCACGATGGCCGTCACGCCCCGTTCGGCAGCCAGGCTCACGCAGTCGTCGAAAGGGAAGAAGCCGTCCGAAGCGAGCACGATACCCGACTCGACCCCTTTGGCGCGCGCCTCGTCGAGCGCGAGCACGGCCGAGCCGATGCGGTTCATCTGACCGGCGCCGACGCCCAGCGTCTGGCCGTTCTTCACGGCAATGATGGCATTCGACTTCACGTGCTTCACGATCCGCCAGCCGAACGACAGGTCGTCGAGCTCCACGGCCGAGGGTTCGCGTCGCGTGACGCACATCGAGGGTTCGACCGCACGGGTCTCGGTGTCGAGCTCCTGCACCAGCAGGCCGCCGTTGACGCTGACATACTGCATCGGACGCTCCGTGTCGCGCTCCATCTTCACCTCCAGCAGACGCAGGTTCTTCTTCGTGCGGAGTATCTCGAGCGCCTCGTCGGTGAAGGCGGGGGCCATGATGATCTCCAGGAAGACGGGCTTCATCAGCTCGGCCGCCTCTTTCGTTACCGGACGGTTCGTCGCCACGATACCGCCGAAGATCGACACCTTGTCGGCCTCGTAGGCTTTCGTCCAGGCGTCCGCCGCATCGCGGCCCACGGCAGCGCCGCAGGGGTTCATGTGCTTGAGGCCCACGCAGAAGGGCTCGTCGAACTCCCGGACGATCGAGAGGGCCGCGTTGGCATCCTGAATGTTGTTGTAGGAGAGCTCCTTGCCGTTCAGCTGGCGCGCCGAGGCCAGCGAGTAGGAGCCCGCCTCCTGCGAGCGGTAGAACTTGGCCGACTGGTGGGGGTTCTCGCCGTAGCGGAGCGGTTGCGCAAGGTCGAACTCCAGAAAGAGCTTCTCGTTCAGCCCCGCCTGCCGGCGCATGTAGGTCGCGATCATCGCGTCGTACTCGGCCGTGTGGGTGTAGGCCTTGGCCGAGAGCTCCAGCCGGGTTTCGCGGCGGGTGTTCCCCTCGCTGCGGATCTCGTCCAGAATGCGCCCGTAGTCCGAAGGGTCGCAGACCACCGTCACGTCGTTGAAGTTCTTGGCTGCGGAGCGCAGCATGGAGGGGCCGCCGATGTCGATGTTCTCGATGGCCTCGGCCAGCGTCACGTCGGGGCGGGCGATGGTCTGACGGAACGGGTAGAGGTTCACGCAGACCAGATCGATGTATCCGATGCCGTTTTCACGCAGCGCCTCCACGTGCGACGGGTCGTCGCGCCGGGCCAGCAGGCCGCCGTGCACCTTGGGGTGCAGGGTCTTGACACGGCCGTCGCAGATCTCGGGAAATCCCGTCACGTCGCTGATGTTCGATACCTCCACGCCGTTGTCGCGCAGTAACTTCATCGTTCCGCCCGTGGCGATCACCTCCCAGCCGAGGTCCCGCAGGGCACGGGCGAATTCGACGACGCCCGTTTTGTCGCTTACACTGACTAATGCTCGCATATGTTCGTTTTCCTGATATTATTCGTTTAGTAATCTTTTTACCGTTTCCACATAGAGCGGATGCTCCGTGGCATGTACCTGCCTCTCCAGCTCCGCGAGGTCGCTCCCTTCGTAGGAGAAGGCCCGCTGGGCGATGATCCGTCCGCCGTCGAGCGTGGCGTCGACCCAGTGGACCGTCACGCCGAAGACCTTCACACCGTAGGCGAGCGCCTGTTCGATGGCGTGCGCACCCTTGAAGGCGGGCAGCAGCGAGGGGTGGATGTTGACGATCCTGCCGCCGTAGGCGCCCAGCAGTTCGTCGGAGAGGATGCGCATGTAACCGGCCAGACAGACCAGGTCGATCCCCTTTTCATCGAGCCGCCGCACGATCTCGCGCTCGTACTCCGCCTTCGAGGCGTAGTCGCGGGGCGAGAAGGTGAACCGTTCGATGCCCATGCGGTCGGCCCGTTCGTTGACCCGGGCCGTCGGCCGGTCGCAGACCATCAGAGCCGCCTCGGCGGGTATCTCCCCCTGCCGGCAGGCGTCGGCGAGCACCTGGAAATTGCTTCCCTCGCCGCTGGCGAAAATGGCGATCCGTTTCATCTTACCGGATCTCTACCCCCTCGCGGTCGGTGACGCGGCCGATGATCGTGGCCCGCTCGCCCTGTGCCGTCAGCAGATCGATGGCCTGCTGCGCCTCGCTTTCGTCGAGGGCGACCACCATGCCGATGCCCATGTTGAAGATGTTGAACATCTCGCGGTGCGACACCTTGCCGTGCTTCTCCAGAAAGCGGAACACGGGCAGAATCTCCCACGAACCCTCGGCGATTTCGATGCCCTGGCCGTCGTGCAGGATGCGGGGGATGTTCTCGTCGAACCCGCCTCCGGTGATGTGGCTGATGCCGTGGACGTCGCAGCGGCGGATCACCTCCAGCACCTGCTTCACGTAGATGCGGGTGGGGGTCAGCAGCACCTCGCCCAGCGGACGGTCGCCCAGCTCGGGGTAGACCTCGTGCAGGTCCAGCCCGGCGTCGGCCACGATCTTGCGGACCAGGCTGAAGCCGTTGGAGTGCACGCCGCTCGAAGCGATGCCCACCAGCACGTCGCCCGCCTTGACCTTCTGTCCGTCGATGAGCCGTCTCTTCTCCACGACGCCGCACGTGAACCCGGCGATGTCGTACTCGCCTTCGGCATACATGCCCGGCATCTCGGCCGTCTCGCCGCCCACCAGCGCGCAGCCGGCCTGACGGCAGCCCTCGGCCACGCCGCTCACGATCGCCTCGATCTTGTGGGGCTCGTTGCGGCCCACGGCCACGTAGTCCAGGAAGAGCAGCGGTTCGGCTCCCTGCGCCAGTACGTCGTTCACGCACATGGCTACGGCGTCGATGCCGATCGTGTCGTGCTTGTCCATCGCGAAGGCGAGCTTGAGCTTGGTGCCCACGCCGTCGGTTCCGCTCACCAGCACGGGCTCCTCGACCTTCAGGGCCGAGAGGTCGAACATGCCGCCGAAGGCGCCGATGTTGCCCATCACACCCGTCCGCGAGGTCGAAGCCACGTGCTTCTTGATGCGGCGCACCACTTCGTAACCCGCTTCGAGATTCACGCCCGCCTGTTCATAAGTCTTTGCCATAACTATTCTTTTCTTCGTTAAAATTTACCATCCTTGTTGGCCTCCTCGACACTCCGGTAGAGCGCCGTGGGGTAGTTGCCCGAGAAGCAGGCCAGACAGAGTTCGCTGCGCCCGCCGGCCTTGAACAGCGCCTCGGGCGAGAGGAAGGCCAGCGAGTCGGCGCCGAGCATGCTGCGCACCTCCTCCACCGAGTGGTGGGCGCAGGCCAGTTCGTCGTAGGTCGAGATGTCGACGCCGTAGAAGCAGGGGGCGATGATCGGGGGGCTGGCGATGCGGACGTGCACCTCCAGGGCGCCGGCGTCTCTGAGCATCGCCACGATGCGCCGCGATGTGGTGCCGCGAACCACCGAGTCGTCGATCAGCGCCACGCGCTTGCCCCGCACCACGCTCTTCACGGCCGAGAGTTTCATCCTCACCCCCTTTTCGCGCAGCTCCTGCGAGGGCTGGATGAAGGTGCGGCCGATGTACTTGTTCTTGATGAGCCCCATCTCGTAAGGGATGCCGCTCGCTTCGCTGTAGCCGCTCGCGGCGCTCAGGCTCGAATCGGGTACGCCGATAACGATGTCGGCCTCGGCCGGCGCCTCGTGGAAGAGCCGGCGTCCCGTCTCCTTGCGGAAAGCGTGGACGTTGCACCCCTCGATGTCGCTGTCCGGACGCGAGAAGTAGATGTACTCCATGGCGCACATCAGCCGGCGCTTGTACTGCGAGTAATCCATGCTGCGCAGACCGTGGCGGTCGATCGTCACGATCTCGCCCGGCTCCACGTCGCGCACGAACTCCGCACCGATCACGTCGAAGGCGCAGGTCTCGCTGCTGACGACGTAGCCGTCGCCCAGCCGGCCTATCGAGAGGGGCCGGAGGCCGTACTTGTCGCGGCAGGCGTAGATGCGGTTGGCCGTCATGACAAGGAAGGCGAAGGCCCCCTCCATCATGTTCAGGGCATCGACGATGGCGTGGATGCGCGGCCGGTTGGCCCGGTTGGTCTCCTTCTTGATGAGGTGGGCCAGGATCTCGCTGTCGGAGGAGGACTGGAACAGGCTGCCCCGATCCTCCAGATAGCGGACGAGCTGTTCGGAGTTGACGAGATTGCCGTTGTGGGCCAGCGCGAAGTCGCCCGAGTTGTGGCGGAACAGGAACGGCTGCACGTTCTCGATGCCGCCGCCGCCCGTCGTCGAGTAGCGGACGTGGCCGATGGCGCGGTCGCCCGCGAGCTTCGCCAGCCGCTCCTCGGAGAATACCTCGGTCACCAGACCTTCGCCCTTGATGCGGGTGAATCTGCCCGTCCGGTCGACGCTTACGATACCGGCCCCCTCCTGTCCGCGGTGTTGCAGGGCATGCAGGCCGTAGTAGGTCAGCGAGGCGGCGTTCTCCACGCCGAACACTCCGAACACGCCGCACTCCTCGTGCAGTTCGCGGTCCGATGCCGAAAGAAGGGGATTGTTCAGTTCGGTCATGCGGAGTTATTTCTTCAGATTTTGCAGGCGGGCCAGAATCTCCTCGTAAGCCTCGCGCACGCGGCCCAGGTCGCGGCGGAAGCGGTCCTTGTCGAGCTTTTCGTTGGTAGTCAGGTCCCACAGACGGCAGGTGTCGGGCGACACCTCGTCGGCCAGGACGATCTCGCCGTCCGAGGTGCGGCCGAACTCGATCTTGAAGTCCACCAGGTTGATGTTCATCCGCTTGAAGAGGTCGGTAAGCACTTCGTTGATCTTGGCTGTCATGGCGTAGATCCGGTTCAGCTCCTCGTAGGTCACGATGCCCAGCGCTACGGCGTGGTGGTCGTTGATGAGCGGGTCGCCCAGCTCGTCCTTCTTGTAGCAGATGTCGAAAATGACGTTCGAAGGCTTCGTGCCCTCCTCGATGCCCAGACGCTGGGCCATCGAGCCGGCGATGGTGTTGCGGACGATCACCTCCAGCGGGATGATGTCGACGCGGCGGCACAGTTGGTCGCGGTCGTTCAGCGTCTCGATGTAGTGGGTCTTCACGCCGGCGGCGATCAGGTGTTCGAAAATCAGCGTCGAGATGGCGTTGTTCAGCACGCCCTTGTTCTCGATGGTCGCCTTCTTGATGTTGTTGAATGCCGTAGCGGCGTCCTTGTAGTGGATGATGATCCGGTCTTCGTCGTCGGTGAGGAACACCTGCTTCGCCTTGCCCTCGTAGAGCATTTCCAACTGTTTCATAGTCGTTCTTCGTATTTGGTTTTATTCGTATTCTTCTGTTTATCGAACGGATTGCCGTTTGCGGAAGTATGCCACGGCGTTGTCGAACAGCGGCTGGCGCTTCTCGCCCGCGATGTTCTTGAAGAGTTCCTCCTCGTAACGCTCCGTGTGGCCCATCTTGCCCAGAATGCGGCCGTCGCGCGAGAGGATGCCCTCGATGGCGTGGTAGGAGCCGTTGGGGTTGTAGGGCGACTCGACGGTGGGGTTGCCCTGCGGGTCGGCGTACTGGAAAGCCACCTGACCGTTGCGGAACAGCTCCTCGGCCAGCTGATCGCTCACCACGAACTTGCCTTCGCCGTGGCTGACGGCGATGGCGTGCAGGTCGCCCTCGCGGAATCCGGCCAGCCAGGGGGAGTTGGTCGATGCCACGCGCGTGGTGACGATCTGCGAGATGTGGCGGTTGATGTCGTTGCGGAACAGCGTGGGCGACTCCTTCGTCACCCGACCCAGACGGCCGTAGGGCAGCAAGCCCGACTTGACCAGTGCCTGGAATCCGTTGCAGATGCCCAGAATCAGGCCGCCGCGGTCGATCAGCCGGTGTATCTCTTCGGCTATCTCTTTATTGTTGAGTACGTTCACGATCAGCTTGGCCGAACCGTCGGGTTCGTCGCCTGCGGAGAATCCGCCGCTCAATACCAGGATGTGGCACTTCGAGATATGCTCCTTCATCTCGGCTATCGAGCGCAGGATGTCGTCGCCCTTCAGGTTGCAGAGGACGCTCGAGCGGACCTCAGCGCCGGCGCGCCGGAAGGCGCGGGCCGTGTCGTAGTCGCAGTTCGTGCCGGGGAATACGGGCAGGTAGGCCACCGGGTGCTCCACCGCCTCGCCCGGCCACTCGCAGGTGCGGTGTTCGTGTGCGGCAGAGGTCAGGGGCGACTGGCTGGGGCAGGTCGCGGGGTAGACGGTCGCGAACCGCTCGGAGTTGATCCGGCAGAGCTCTTCAATGGAGACCTCCGTGCCGTTGACGTTCAGGGTCTCCGAGGCGACCGTGCGGCCCAGAGGGAGGGCATCGGCGTACTCCAGGGGCGTGGCGCTCTCGACCACGATGGAACCGTAGGCGTAGCCGAAAAGCCGCTCTTCGTCGATCTCCACCTCGGCGCCGATGCCGTTGCCGAAGCTCATCTTGGCCAGCGCCTCGGCGATGCCGCCGAAGCCCACGGCCCAGGCCGACCGGATCGTGCCGCAACCGATGGCGTCGCTCACGAAGCCGAAGTTGCGCTTCAGTTGTTCGGTGTCGGGCATGAGGCTCTCCGTCGGACAGTGCTCGATCAGGTAGAGGTAGCTGCCGGCCTGCTTCCACTCGGGCGAGATGACCCGGCGGGCATCCACGGTCGTGATGCCGAAGGCCACCAGCGTCGGCGGCACGTCGATGGAGCGGAAGGTGCCGCTCATCGAGTCCTTGCCGCCGATGGAGGGCAGACCCAGCTCCAGCTGCATCTTCAGGGTGCCGAGCAGGGCGCCGAGCGGCTTGCCCCACGAGCGGGGGTCGTGCGTCATGCGCTCGAAATACTCCTGATAGGAGAAGCGCATCCGTTCGTAGCGGGCACCCGAGGCCACTACCTTGGCGCAGGCCTCGACCACCGCGTAGGCGGCTCCGTGATAGGGACTCCACGACGTCAGGACGGGATTGTAGCCGAAGGCCATCACCGAGGCGGTGCGGGTGAAGCCGTCCACGGGCAGCTTCTGCACGGAGACTTGCGTCTCGGTGCGCTGCGTCCGGCCGCCGAAGGGCATCAGCACCGTCGAGGCCCCGATCGTGGAGTCGAACATCTCGATCAGCCCCTTCTGCGAGAGGATGTTGTCGTCGTTCATGTTGTTCTTCAGCCGCTCGGCCAGATCGCGGCCCTCCACCCGGCGCTCGAAGGGGTTGCGGTTCTCCACCGCACCCACCTCGGCCGTGGCGTAGTGCTTCGCACCGGCGCTGTCGATGAATTCGCGGGCGATGTCGACCACGCACTCGCCCTTGTAGTACATGCGCAGCCGCTCCGTGTCGGTCACCGTCGCCACGTGCGTGGCCTCGATATTCTCCTCGGCGCAGTAGCGGCAGAAGGCCTCGCGGTCCTTCTCTTCGATCACGACCGCCATGCGCTCCTGCGACTCGCTGATAGCCAGCTCCGTGGCATTCAGACCGCTGTATTTGGTCGGCACGCGGTCGAGCCAGATCTCCAGACCGTCGGTCAGCTCGCCGATGGCAACGCTGACGCCGCCCGCACCGAAGTCGTTCGACTTCTTGATCAGACGGGTCACCTCGGCCCGGCGGAACAGCCGCTCCAGCTTGCGCTCCTCGGGGGCGTTGCCCTTCTGGACCTCGCTCGAACAGCTCTCCAGCGACTGCTCGTTGTGCTCCTTCGACGAGCCCGTGGCGCCGCCGATGCCGTCGCGGCCCGTGCGGCCGCCCAGCAGGATGACGATGTCGCCCGCCGACGGACGCTCGCGCCGCACGTGGTCGGCCTTCACGGCTCCCACCACGGCGCCGATCTCCAGCCGCTTGGCTACGTAGTCGGGGTGGTAGATCTCGCGGACGTGGGTCGTCGCCAGACCGATCTGGTTGCCGTAGCTCGAATAGCCGGCCGCGGCGCGGCGGCTGATGACGCTCTGGGGCAGCTTGCCCTTCAGGGTCTCCGATACGGGGGCATAGATATTTCCGGCACCCGTCACGCGCATGGCCTGGTAGACGTAGCTGCGGCCCGACAGCGGGTCGCGGATGGCGCCGCCCAGACAGGTCGAGGCGCCTCCGAAGGGCTCGATCTCGGTGGGGTGGTTATGGGTTTCGTTCTTGAACTGCAGCAGCCACTTCTCGGTCTGTCCGTCGACATCCACGTCGACGAATACGGAGCAGGCGTTGTTCTCCTCGCTCACCTCCAGATCGTCCAGCAGGCCGCGCTTCTTCAGACAGCGGGCGCCGATGGTGGCGAGGTCCATCAGGCAGATGCTCTTCTCTTCGCGCCCCAGCTCGCGCCGCACGTTCAGATAGAGGGCCAGCGACTCCTCGATCTCCGACTTTGCGAACGACTCCTCGACCGTGATCCCCTCCAGCTCGGTGGTGAAGGTGGTGTGGCGGCAGTGGTCGCTCCAGTAGGTGTCCAGAATGCGGAGCTCCGTCTCGCGCGGGTCGCGGCCCTCGCTGCGGAAGTAGCGCACCACCTCGCGCAGGTCGTCGGCGTTCATCGCCAGCCCGTACCGCTCGCAGTAAGGCTTCAGCTCCTCTTCGGCTAAATTGCGGAAACCCTCTAAAACGGGGACGGGCTTCACTTCGGCCTCCTCGCTCTCTGTGAGGAGTTCCAGATTCTTCTCGCGCGACTCGACGGCGTTGATGCAGTAGTGCTTTACGCGGGCCATCTCCTCCCCGGAGAGGGCGGACGGGAAGATCAGCAGTTTCGAGCTGCGGATGCGCACGTCGGCCGCGGGGTCGATCAGCTTCACGCAGTCGACGGCCGAGGCGGCGCGCTGGTCGAACTGGCCGGGCAGAAATTCGATGGCGAGCGAGCAGGCGCCGTCGGCCGGACAATCGTCCGTCACGCGGTCGGTCGCCACCTCGCCGAAGACGCTGTAGCGGCACTTCTCGACCAGCTCCGTGCTGAATCCGAACAGATCGTAGACGTTGATCAGACGCAGCGACTCCAGCTTCAGGTGCAGGTTGTCGTTCAGCTCGCGGCACAGGCTTCGGGCCTCGACCTGGAATTCGGGGTATTTCTCTACAAAAATACGGTAGTTTTTCATATCGTGTTCAAATCGTTATTTCACAAATCGGTCGCGCCAGCGGGCGTCGTACTCCTCCTTATCCATCCCGACGAAGGTGATGTGGCCCATCTTGCGCTTGGGCTTTGCGACCCGCTTGCCGTAGAGGTGGACATGAACGTCCCCGCACCCTTCGCGGGCGGTCCGTTCGGCCGCCTCCAGATCCTGCCCCAGGATGTTCTTCATCACGGTAGGCGCCACCAGCCGGGGCTCCTCCATCTCCTGCCCCAGCAGATAGCGGGCCCACTCGCGGAACTGGTTGGTCGTGCATCCTTCGATGGTGTAGTGGCCGCTGTTGTGGGGGCGCGGAGCCATCTCGTTGAAGAAGAACTCGTCGCCCCGGATGAAGTATTCGATTGCCAGAATGCCCGTGTAGCCGCAGCCGGCCATGAAGCGTTCGCTGGCTCCGACCAGCCGCTCCAGCAGGTCGGACGGCATCGCCGCGGGGACGACGCAGAGGTCCAGAATGCCGTCGCGGTGGATGTTGCGGCCCACCGGAAAGTGGATCGTGCGGCCGCGGGCGTCGCGCACCAGCACGATGCTCGCCTCGTAGTCGAAGCGGACGAACTGCTCCAGAATGCAGGGCACCGAGAGCAGCGGCAGCGCCTTCGGCAGATCCTCCGCGCTGCGCAGCACCGCCTGACCGTGGCCGTCGTAGCCCAGGGTGCGGGTCTTCAGGACGCAGGGGTAGCCGATCTCGTCCACCGCCCGGCGAAGCGACGCTTCGTCCTCTACGGCGGCGAAATCCGGGGTGAGCAGCCCGTGTTCGCGGGCGTTCGTCTTTTCGCGCAGGCGGTCCTGCGAGTCGTAAAGGGGGCGGAAGCCCTGCGGAATGTGGTATTTCTCGGTCAGCGGAATCAATACCCCGCCCGGCACGTTCTCGAATTCGTAGCTCACCACGTCGCTGCGGCGGCAGAGCTCCTCGAGCGCCGCGGCATCGTCGTAGGCCGCCACGATATGCTCGTCGCACACGGCGAATGCCGGAGCGTCGGGTGCCGGGTCGAGCGCTACGGTCCGTGCCCCCAGCAGGCGGGCCTGCTCCGCGAGCATCAGCCCCAGCTGACCGCCTCCTATGATACCGATCGTCATCTTCTTCACGGTGTTCAGAGTTCGGCCTTCAGCACGTCGGCGGTCTGCCCGGCCCGGAAGGCATCGTAGCGGGCGGCCAGTTCGGGATCGTTCAGTGCGAGGATCGACACGGCGATCAGCGCGGCGTTCTTCGCGCCGTTGATGGCAACGGTCGCCACCGGTACGCCGGCCGGCATCTGCACGATCGAGAGCAGCGAGTCGAGCCCGTTCAGGGCCCGCGACTTGACGGGTACGCCTACGACGGGCAGCGGAGTCATCGAAGCCACCATGCCCGGCAGATGGGCGGCGCCTCCGGCACCGGCGATGATTACCTGCACGCCCCGCTCGCGTGCCGACTTGGCGTATTCGACCAGCAAATCGGGGGTGCGGTGCGCGCTGACGACCCGTTTTTCGAATTCGACGCCGAACTGCTCCAGCGTATCGGCTGCGGCCGACATCACCTCCCAGTCGCTCGTCGAGCCCATGATTACTCCTACCTTTATCATATCCTGCATGTTTCGTTACCAAAAGTTTCCGCCGTTCGGGACGGTCCGGCTTCCGATCCCCCAAAAGAAAAACCGTCACGACACGATAGGTCGCAACGGTTCATTCGCATACGCGCTCTCTTCCCGCTTGTTCGCACCGGGCCGACGAGCCGAGGGCACCCTGCCCCTTTCGTCGCTGTCGGTGGTCTATGTAACAATTCGGTTTCATTCTTCGGTTATCCTCCTGTTCGGGGTTTCGGAACACGACGCAAAAGTAGCTCTAAAAGTTCGAACCTGCAAATTTCAGTGGGAAAACTATCAACAAATTGCCGACAATTTTCGACAATCGCCGGTCACGGTTCCGGAGCGTCGAGAATTTCTCCCAGCCGGAGGTAGTCGGCGGCGAACTCGCGGATGATGCGGGCGTGACAGCGGGCCACCGTCCGCCTCAGCGCCTGCACGTCGTCCGTGCGGAAGCCGAACTCCCGGCAGGTCTCCCGGTCGAGCCGGAACGGATAGCCCTCCAGCAGGGACTCGCGCATGAAGTAGGCCAGCAGGCCCTCGAAATTCTCCACGATGCCCTCGAGCTGTTCGGGAGAGGAGCATGCGACCTGTTCTTCGCCGTTGAAGGGGCGGTCCAGACTCTCGATATACGGTGCGCAGGAGCGCCATTCGCTCTGGAAGAGGTAGGTTCGGTACTTGACCGTGAAGAGGGTGGTGCGGGGGTGGAACGAACGTCCGGCCCGGCGGAGGAAGTCGTCGAGGGTGATCGCTTCGGGGCGCTTGTCCGAATCGTCGTCGACGAGGATGCGGAACGTGGCGGGCGGAACGTGCCGCAGGAGTTGAAAGATGGGGCGGTGTTCCTGACCGAGCTTTTCGAAAAAGCCGGTAAGGTCCTGCTCGAGAATGATTTTTCTGCGGGCGGGTGCGGATTCGTTCATGGTCGGGAGGGTTTGGGGTGAGATAAAAAATGAGAGGCGCAGCAGCAGCCCCATTCACCGGCCTTGCGAGCCTCGAGTAGTAAGCTGCCCTACGCCCCAGTCTGCCGCCTGCACTGGAATGCAGGGGCAAAACAAGGGTTTCAGACAAAATTTATACTACTCTCAATAAATGTTATATTTCTATAACAAGTCGCAAGTTCGTGAATGGTATAAAGGTTGTCCTAACCTTATAATAATATGTATCGGTCCTATGGCGGAACCTTTCTCGACTGCAAAGGTAACATAATTTTTGTTTTTAACAGAATCATGCAGCCTCTCCGATATCAAAAGCGAACGTGGACCCTGTGATATATTCCGTAAGGCTCTGGAAACCGTTGAAGATATAGCACAAGTGCCCACGCCCGTAGAGCATGATATGACACCATAACCCGGGGCGTGGGGACACGACCCGTCGGGCATCCTTGTGTTTCGTTCTTCAAAAAGGGTTCCAGACTTTTACGGAAACGAATTACACACGTCCACCTATCGGCAGACCGCACACCAAAGATAATACAAATAATTCGATTTATAGCAAAGTCCAGATATTTTTACCGAAAAACATGGTCGTCCCGAGCGTAGTCGAGGGGGTCCCGACGGTCGGATCAGCGGAAACAGTTTTGAACTGTACCGGTGAATGTTCCGTCCTGTCGGGATGTCTCGACTTCGGGGCTGGCGCCCCTACGCTCGACATGACAGCAGATGGATGCGGTGAAGGAACAATTGTGCATTGTGAATTGTGCATCGTGCATTGGGAATTGTTCTGTCATTCCGAGCGAAGCCGCAGGCGTAGTCGAGGAATCTCGACGGCAGACCAGCGTGAACCATTGCGATCCGTACCGTCGGGATGTCTCGACTTCGGGCCTGCGGCCCTTCGCTCGACATGACAGACACGCAAAAATTGTGCATCGCATGTCTGCGGGCGAAACGAAAATACCCCGGAGACGACTCTCCGGGGTATTTTCGTTTCGGGGGGGCTGCTACTCTTCGCAGTTGCGGCAGCAGAGGTTGCGGTCGCCGTAGCCGTTGTCGATCTTCGTGACGTAGGGGAAGAACTTCGCCTCGCCGATCCAGCGGAGCGGGAAAGCGGCCTCCTCGCGGGTGTAGGGGTGGTTCCACTCGCCGCACAGCTCGCGGGCCGTGTGGGGGGCGTTCACCACCGGGTTGTCCTTCTCGCCGGCAGCCGCTGCGGCCTCGCACTCCCTCTTGATCTGCACGAGGGCGGCGATGAAGCGGTCCATTTCGGCCTTGGGCTCCGATTCGGTAGGCTCCACCATGAGCGTCTCGTGCACGGGGAACGAGAGGGTCGGGGCGTGGAATCCGTAGTCCATCAGCCGGTGGGCGATGTCGCCGCAGTCCACGTCGTAGTCGTGCTTGAAATGGGTGAGGTCCAGAATCATCTCGTGACCCACGCGGCCCGTCTCGCCCGAATAGTAGGTGCGGAACTCCGGCTTCAGGGCCGCCGACATGTAGTTGGCGTTCACGATCGCCATCTCCGTGGCGCGGCGGAGACCCGATTCGCCCAGCATCTTGATGTATCCGTAGGTGATCGGGAGAAGCAGCGCCGAGCCGAACGGTGCCGAAGCGACGGCGGTGATTCCCTCGTCGCCGCCCGTCGCGACGATCGGGTGCGAAGGCAGGAAGGGCTTCAGGTGCTCGGCCACGCAGATCGGACCCACGCCCGGACCGCCGCCGCCGTGGGGCATGGCGAAGGTCTTGTGCAGGTTCAGGTGGCAGACGTCGGCTCCGATATGGCCCGGATTGGTGAGGCCCACCTGGGCGTTCATGTTGGCGCCGTCCATGTAGACCTGCCCGCCCGCGTCGTGCACGGCGTCCACGATTTCGCGGATGCGGCTCTCGAAGACTCCGTGCGTCGAGGGGTAGGTGACCATCAGGCCGCACAGCTCGGAGCTGTACTCCTCCGCGCGGGCTTTCAGGTCCTCCACGTCGATATTGCCGTTCGGGTCGCACTTCACCGTGACGATCTTCATGCCGGCCATCGCCGCCGAGGCGGGGTTCGTGCCGTGGGCCGAAGCGGGGATCAGAACCACGTTCCGGTACCCCTGGCCGCGGCTCTGGTGGTAGGCGCGGATCACCATCAGACCCGTGTACTCGCCTGCGGCACCCGAGTTGGGCTGCAGCGAGCAGGCGGAGAAGCCCGTGATGGCGGCCAGGTCGTGCTCCAGTTCGGCGATCAATTCCAGGTAGCCCTCGGCCTGATCGGCCGGAGCGAAGGGGTGCATGTTCTGGAAGCCCGCCAGCGAGAGCGGCTGCATCAGCGAGGCGGCGTTCAGTTTCATGGTGCACGAGCCGAGCGAGATCATCGAGTTCGCCAGCGAGATGTCGCGGAGCTCCAGCTTCTTGATATAGCGCATCAGTTCGCTCTCGGAACGGCAGCTGCGGAAGATCGGTTCGGTAAGGTAGGGGGTGCGGCGGACGAGTCCGTCGGGCAGGGCGTTTTCGGCCGGGAGCTTCACGCTCTTGGCCTTCTTGCCCCGTGCCTCGGCGAAGACGGCGACGATTGCAGCCACCTCCTCGGGGGTGGTTACCTCGTCGGTCGAGAGGCGCACGCGGGTCTCGTCGGGGTAGTAGAAGTTCATGCCCCGTTCGAGGGCGAGCGATTGGATGACGGCCGCTTCGGCCTTCACCTCCACGGTGTCGAAGAGGGTCGTCGCGGCGAGTTCGTAGCCCAGCGCCTCCAGTGCACGGGCGACGGCGACGGCCGAACGGTGGGCCGTCTCGGCGGCGCGGCGGACGCCCTCGGGGCCGTTGTAGATGCAGTAGAAGCCCACCATCGAGGCCATCAGGGCCGAGGCGGTGCAGATGTTCGAGGTGGCCCGTTCGCGCTTGATATGCTGCTCGCGCATCTGGAGGGCCATGCGCAGGGCGCGGTTGCCCAGCCGGTCCACCGAGACGCCGATGATGCGGCCCGGCATGTTGCGCTTGTAGGCCTCGCGCGTAGTCATGTAGCCCGCGCTCGGACCGCCGAAGCCCATCGGAGTGCCCAGACGCTGAGTCGAGCCGACGGCGATGTCGGCGCCCCACTCGCCCGGAGCCTTCAGCAGGGCCAGCGACAGCAGGTCGGCGACCGCCGTGAGCAGCGCGCCGGAGGCGTGGGCCGCTTCGGCGAAGTCGGCGTAGTCGCGCACCTCGCCGTTGGCGGCGGGGTACTGCACCAGCGCGCCGAACTCGCGGCCCGTGAATTCATAGGTGCGGAAGTCGTCGACGATCAGCTCGATGCCGAAAGGTTCGCTGCGCGTCAGCAGCAGATCGAGCGTCTGCGGGAAGATGTTCTCGTCGACGAAGAGCTGGTTGCGCCCCGCCTTCACCGCCTCGCGCGAGCGCAGCGAGAACATCATCAGCATCGCCTCGGCCGCCGCCGTGCCTTCGTCGAGCAGCGAGCAGTTGCCGATCTCCATGCCTGTGAGCGAGATGACGGCGGTCTGGAAGTTGAGCAGCGCCTCCAGCCGGCCCTGCGAGATCTCGGCCTGATAGGGGGTGTAGGAGGTGTACCACGCCGGATTTTCGAATACGTTGCGGGCGACGGCCGCCGGAACGGCCGTAGGGTAGTAGCCCATGCCGATGAACGAGCGGAACGGCCGGTTGCGGGACGCCAGTTCGCGGATGTGGGAGGCGAATTCGTATTCGCTCATCCCCTCGGCGGGCAGCGCCAGCGGTTTTTTCAGTCGGATCGAGGTGGGGATCACCTGCGAAATCAGTTCATCGACCGACGTTACGCCGATCACGCGGAGCATTTCGTCCAGCTCTTTTTCGTCGGTGACGCCGATGTGTCTGTCTGCGAATTTGTCGAACATGTCTTTAACGGTTTATTTGAGATGATATTCCTTGCTTTGCTCTTGGCCCGAACGGTCGGTCCAGCTGATGCGGTACCGGCCCCGGAAGCCCCGGAACCGGACGGTGCCCCGCTCGTCGGGCCGGGCCGCGAGGCGGGTCGTCCACTCGCCGTTTATCAGGCCGTCGAGAGCGTGGTAGACGGGCTTGGGCTGCATGTCGCGCGTGAAGAGACCCGAGGCGGAGGGTTCGCCCGGGGCGCCGCAGTCGTCCACGACGTTCCACCAGGTGATGCCCATCATCCGCTCGCAGCTGAACCACAGCCGGTAGAGGTTGCGGGCGATGACGGCCTGAATCGTCCGGCTCCGTTCGTCGGTGCCGGGCGCGGTGATCGTGATCTCGCTCAGGTGGAGCGGCAGACCGGGCGCGGAGAGCTCCTCCAGATAGCTCCGCACCTCGGCGGGGCTCTGCGGGCCGCGGCCCTCGGCGATGGCGAGGCTCGCGCGGGGGTCGAAAAGGTGCATCTGCACTCCCATGATGTCGATCTTGCAGCCGCGGCGCAGCAGCTCGTTCACCTGACGGGCGTAGACGGGCTCGCGGCGGTAGTCGTTGATGTTGAGCGCGACCCCCGCCGAAAAGTGCTTTTCGGCGCTTTTCAGGGCCCGGTAGGGGTAGTCGCCGGGCATCAGCCCGTAGCCGCTCTTGCAGAGCCTGCGGCCGGGGAGGATGACTCCCCGCTCCTCGTCCGTCGCGCTCTCGTTGACGACGTCCCAACTGTCGATCCGCTCGCCGTAGCGGGCGGCGATGTCGCGGATGCGCTTGTCGTAGAGATATTCCAGCGTGTCGGCATATCGGGCGAAGGTCCGCTCCAGCTCGTCGAGCCCCATGCGGGGGTATTCGTCGGTCAGCCGCCCGTCGGGGGTGAAGAAGCCGTCCCACCGGACCCGCTCCTCCGGGGTCATGAAGTCCGGAAGCCACTCGGGGTGGTGCCAGCGGCGGTTGCCCCAGATCAGCACGTGGCCGTGGGTGCGGATCCCCCGGCTCTTGCAGAAGTCGACCACGCGGTCTGTGGCCGGCCGCCGCCAGTGCGGCTGTTCCCAGGGGCGCTGCTGTTCGTTCCAGAACGCCTCGCTGTCCCGGTACTCTCCGCCGAAGCGCGGCCGACCGGGTTCGGGTTCGAGGGTCTTCCAGTAGAAGGCTACGGTGGCGGAGTTGAAGAGCGTGCCGAAGAGCTCTTTGTAGCGGTCGTTGTACTCCTTTTTGCCCAGCTGCTCGAAATTGAAGATGTGGGCTCCGAAGACGAAATCATGCGAGATCTGCTCGATCCGGACCTCGCTCCCCGCGGCGATATCGGAGAGTGTCACCTCTCCGTCGGCCTTGCGGTGCCGCTCGATGTCGCGGTCGATGCGTGCCTGCTCTGCAGGGTTCCACTGCTCCCAGTACTCCGGGCTCATGCAGCCTCCGGTATCCTCCGCCCGGGAGGCGGGGATGTATCCCTGGGCCGGCGCTCCGTGCGCTGCAAGGAGCAGGGCGGCGATCAGTAGTGCTCTTTTCATGGTGCGGTTGCGGCCGGCTCCGGGTATCGCGGTTCGTCGCGGTTTCCGGAACCCGCCGTACAAAGATAACAATAAATGGGAATAAAGTCGAACGATTCGTGTAAATCTGTACGATTTTATCGCGGGACCGGTTGGCGGTTCCCGCCGATTGGGCTATCTTTGTCGAAACGGAAACTGTAACCTGAAGAATATATGAAGAAAAACGGAAAAGGATGGGGCCTGCTGCTGGGTCTGCTGGTCTGGACGGGGGAGACGCTGCCGGCCCAGAATATCACCGGTGTCGACCAGTCGGCGCTGGCCGGAGAGCGTGTGGAGTGCCGGGTGCCGGGACATAAGGTGGACCGCGGCGGATGGATCGTCAATCCCGTGCCGCATGAAATGACCTTCGGCGAAGGGGCGCTCGACTTCTCGAAGGGGTTTCGGCTCGACGACCGGCGGGGCTGTTTCGCCGATGCGGCGGATTTCCTGCCCCGCTCGAAGCGGGGCGCGAAGGTGACGGTCGACTTCGGCCCGCGGGTCGCCGCGGCCTGCGGCGCGAAGGAGCGTCCGGGGGCCTATGTGCTGCGGATCGACGGCCGCGGTGTCGTCGTGACGGGTTACGACGAGCGGGGCGCCTTCTACGGTTTGCAGACCCTGCGTCAGCTGCTCGAAAGCCCGGCCGCCCGGCTCGGAACGCTGCCTTTCGTCACCGTCTCCGACTGGCCGGACATGCCCTATCGCGGTGTGGTGGAGGGTTTCTACGGCACACCCTGGTCGCAGGAGGTGCGGCTGTCGCTGATCGACTTCTACGGCAAGTTCAAGATGAACCGCTACGTCTACGGCCCCAAAGACGACCCCTACCACCGTCACCCCAGCTGGCGGGAGCCCTATCCCGCGAAGGAGGCGGAGAATATCCGGCTGCTGGTCGACGCCTGCCGCCGCAACCGGGTCGATTTCGTGTGGGCCGTCCATCCTGGGGCCGACATCCGCTGGAACGAGACGGACTACAAGGCCCTCTACGATAAGTTCGACCACATGTACGAATTGGGCGTGCGCGCCTTCGCCATCTTCTTCGACGACCTGTTCGGGGACGAGGACGGACGCGACCCCCGGAAGCAGGCGGAGCTGCTGAACCGGCTGACCGCCGAGTTCGTGAAGACGAAGGGCGATGTCGCTCCGCTGGTCGTCTGCCCGACCGACTACAACAAGTCGTGGGCGAATCCGACTCCCGAGGGAAACCTCGCCATTTACGGCCGGGAGCTCGATCCTTCGGTCGACATCTTCTGGACGGGCGACCGGGTGCTGGGCGACCTGACCGCCTCGACGACGGAGTGGGTGAGTTCGCGCATCGCGCGACCGGCCTATTTCTGGTGGAACTTTCCCGTGACCGACTACCAGCGCTCCGTGCTGCTGATGGGTCCCGCCTACGGGCTCGATACTTCGCTGACGGACGGGGATGTCCGCGGCATCGCCTGCAATCCGATGGAGCACGGCGAGGCGTCGAAGGTGGCGCTGTACGGCGTGGCGGACTACACCTGGAACACGGCCGCCTACAATCCGCTGGACAACTGGGAGCGCGGGCTGAAAGAACTGATGCCCGGAGCGGCCGAGGCGTTCCGCACCTTCGCCATCCACTCCTGCGATGCGGACCGCGGCTACCGGCGCGAGGAGTCGTGGGAGACCCCCTCGGCTCGGCTCGACGCATGGTCGGAGGAGGATGCCCGGAAGCTCTGGGAGGAGTTCGACCGCGTGGAGCGGGCTCCGGCAGCCATCGAGGCGGGGTGCGGGAATCCGGCTCTGCTGAAGGAGCTGCGTCCCTGGCTGGCGGAGTTCACGAAGCTGGGAACCCGCGGCAAACGGGCCCTCGCACTGGCCCGCCTCTACCGGAACGGCTGGACGGACGACGACTTCCGCTCGGCCTACGTCCGCAACCTGATGACTCCCGCCGAACGGCAGGCGTTCGAGGAGCACCGCTCCGGAACCACGCTGCTGCACCCCGTCTACGAGGAGTTGATGGCGGCGATGTCCGACGGTCTGCACGAACCCTCGCTGCGGAACATGCGCGCCGTGGGTTCGTTCGCCAACGTGCAGGGGCGGACCGCATGGCTCGACGCCGGTGCGATGTTCGACAACGACACGACGACCTACTACTCTTCGCGCATCTCGCAGAAGGCCGGCGACTGGCTCGGCGTCGATCTGGGCCGGGTGGAGCCGGTGAGGGAGATCACGATCCTTCAGGGGCGCCACTCGCAGGGTGACTGCGACTTCTTCGACCGGGCGACCGTGGAGTGTTCGCCCGACGGCGAGCGGTGGACGCCCCTGACCGGCGAGCTGACGAACCGCTACCGGATTCATTGGACGGGCGATCCCGTCGAGGCCCGCTACGTGCGTCTGAAGCGCGGCGAATCGCCCCGCAACAACCATCTCACGGTCCGGGTGTTCGAGGTTAATGGCTCCCTTCCCGATTTCGTCATCGGGACGGAGGGAGTCCGTACAGCGGCTTCGGCATTCGACGGCCGGCTCTCCACGACCTGCCTCGTGCAGGGTGCGCTTCGCCTCCGGGTTCCCGCAGAGGTGGCCGGCTGGACGGTGATGAACCGCCCGAACGGAGCCGCTCCGGCCCGTTTCGGTCAGTACGACGCGGCCGGAAACCTCCTCTCGGAGGTCGTGCTCGACGATCCCTGCCGCCGGATCGCCCGGACGGAGGGGGTCGCGGAGGTGCGGATCGAGGGCGAAACGGAACTCTTCGAGATCATTCCGCATCCGGCCGAATAGCCGGTGTCCGCATGTCCGGGCCGGGCGCGAAAGGGCGCCCGGCCCGGCCTTTTTTCCGGTATGTTAAGTTTTCGTTACCAATGGCCGCAGTTGACGCATGGATCGAAAAATCATCGTATTTTTGAATCGCAAAAACCAAATCAACGACTCTCATGAGTGAACTCTACACAGTCATCGTCGTCATCCTCGGCCTGCTGGCCGTATCGGGTCTCTTCGTCGGCGTGACGAACGATGCCGTCAATTTCCTGAACTCGGCCATCGGCTCCAAGGTAGCCTCCATGCGAACCATCCTCACCGTCGCTTCGGTGGGCATCATCGTCGGCGTCATCACGTCGAGCGGTATGATGGAGGTGGCTCGGAACGGCATGTTCAACCCCGGACTCTTTACCTTCCACGAGGTGATGATCCTTTACCTGAGCGTGATGTTCGCCAACATCATCCTGCTGAATCTCTACAACTCGATGGGACTGCCCACTTCGACCACCGTGTCGCTGATCTTCTGTCTGCTGGGCTCGGCCGTCGCCGTGTCGACCTTCAAGATCGCCGCCAGCGAGGCGCTGACGATCAGCGACCTGGGCGAATTCATCAACACCTCGCGGGCCATGGGTGTCGTCTCGGCCATCCTGCTCTCGGTCGTCATCGCCTTTACCTGCGGCACGGTCCTGATGTACATCTCGCGCGTGATCTTCTCGTTCCGCTATACGGCCATGTTCCGCCGTCTGGGGGCTTTCTGGTGCGGCATCTCGCTGACGGCCATCGTCTACGTCGCCGTCTTCAAGGGGTTGAAGTCGATGCTGCACGGTAATCCCGTGATCGAGTTCGTCAACGACTACACAGTCCTTTCGCTCTTCGTCTGCTGGCTCTTCTGCTCGCTGGTCCTCTTTTTCCTCCAGCGGCTCAAAATCAATATTCTGCGGATCACCATCCTTTCGGGCTCCTTCGCCCTGGCGCTCTCGTTCGCCGGCAACGACCTGGTGAATTTCATCGGTGTGCCCGTGGCCAGCTTCGACGCCTATCAGGTGGGGCGCGAGGCCGGGTCGACGACCGTGCTCATGGAGGCGCTCAACGAGAACATCCCCGCCAACTTCGGCATCCTGCTGGCGGCCGGCCTCATCATGATCCTCGCGCTGTGGACCTCGCAGAAGGAGATGGCGGTCCTCACCGCCCGCGAGCTGTCGCTCACCTCGACCCAGGAGGACAACGGGGTTCAGAGCGGCTCTTCGGCCTTCTCGCGGACGCTGGTCCGTGCAGCCCTGAACGTCAATGCGGCCATCGAAACCGTCGTTCCCGAGCGCGCCCTGCAATGGATCGCCCGCCGGTTCGAGTACGAGGATGTCGAGCACAGCGGCGCCCCCTACGACATGATCCGTGCGGCGGTGAACTTGACAACCTCGGCCATGCTGATCTCGATGGCTACCTCGTTCAAGCTCCCTCTTTCGACCACCTACGTCTGCTTCATGGTGGCTATGGGCTCTTCGTTGGCCGACAAGGCGTGGGGCCGCGAATCGGCCGTGTACCGCATCACGGGTGTTATGACCGTGGTGATGGGGTGGTTCGTGACGGCGCTGGGCGGTTTCCTGATCGCCTACGGCGTGGGGCTCGTCCTGATTTACGGCGGCACCGTGGCCGTTACCGCCACCTCGCTGCTTTGCGGCTGGATGATCTACCGCAGCCGTTTCAAGAAGAAGGACGAGGTGAAGGACGAGGAGGCCGGAAAGAAGACGCCCGAGAGCTCGGATGAGATTCTGACCGGCCTGAGCGAGGAGGTGTGCCGGACGATGGAGGCTACCACCCGCATCTACGACCGTACGCTGCTGGCCGTCTTCAAGGAGAACCGCAAGGTTCTGCGCGAGATGACGCAGCAGGCCTCGGAGCTCTACCAGCAGTCGAGCGACCGGAAGTACTCCCTGATGTCGACCCTGCGCCGGTTGCAGGAGAGCGATATCGACACGGCGCAGTATTACGTGCAGGTGGTCGACTACCTGAACGAGATGACGAAGGCGCTGCTTCACATAACCCGCCCGGCCTTCGAACATATCGACAACAACCACGAGGGCCTGTCGAAGGAGCAGACCGAGGATCTGATGCACATCAACGACGAAGTGGAGTCGATCTACCGTCAGATCGAAGTGATGCTCCGCCTGGGCGACTTCTCGGATATCGATCGGGTGCTGAACATGCGCGACAACCTCTTCGAAACCATTGCCGACGCCATCAAGTCGGAACTCGAGCGCATCAACCGTACCCGGTCGAGCACGAAGGCCTCGATGCTCTACCTGACGGTGCTGAACGAGACCAAGAACATGATTCTCCAGTCGCGCAACCTGCTCAAATCGCAGCGCTACTTTGTGGAGCACACGGGGCTGATGGTGAACCGCCGCTTCTACAAGATCGAGTAGCCGCTGTCCGGCCGGCGCCAAGGGTGGGCTGTCTGAAAAGGCACCCACCTTTTCGGTAACGTCCTTGTCGACTCCTCCGGGTTTTACGCCCGGACATGCGGATAGAGCCGGTCCGGGACCGTCCCGAGTTCGGTATTAGGAAAATAAATTGCGGAAAAGTTGCGGGGACGGAAATTTATGCCTACATTTGCAGGCTGTTTGAAGCAACGAACGAATTTTTTAACCATTACAATAACAAAAACCTACGAAAAATGAAAGCAGGAATCCATCCTCAGAATTATCGTATTGTGGCCTTCAAGGATATGTCCAACGACCACGTGTTTTTGTGCCGGTCCGCCGTTTCGACAAAAGAGACCATCGAAGTGAACGGCGAAACCTATCCCGTGTATAAGATGGAAATTTCCAACACGTCGCACCCGTTCTATACGGGCAAGATGAAGTTGGTGGACACCGCCGGTCGCGTCGATAAGTTTATGAGCCGCTACGCAAAACGCTACGATAAGAAGAACGCCAACAAATAATTAGCGCGTTTCTCCAAACGAGAGGTCCGGAAAGTCCGGACCTCTTTTCGTATCCGGATTCTCCTCCATTGCCGCCCGCTTTCCCGACATTCGGACGATAATCTTTTCCTTTTCGGCTTTTTTTATTATCTTTGTCGGGTTAAAGCACTTATATTATGGAATTCGAAGGTAAAGTCGTACAGATATTGCCCGCAACGAGCGGGACGTCGGCCCGCGGTCCCTGGCAGCGTCAGGATGTGGTGTTCGAGTTGACGCAGGAGTTTTCGCGCAAGGTGTGCGTGAAGTTTTTCAACAAGCCCGACGACGTGGCCAAGCTCCGCGTGGGCGGCCTCTACACGGTCTCGTTCAACCTGGAGTCGCGCGAGTTCAACGGCCGTTGGTATACCGATGTGAGCGCCTGGCGCATCCAGTCCAAGGAGCAGCAGCCCGCAGCCGGAGCAGCAGCCCCCATGCCCGACCTGCCGCCGATCGGAGCCGAAGAGCCCGCCGGAACCTCTGCCGAGGTCGACGATCTGCCGTTCTGATCGGGCGGGCGAAGAGCGCTTTCGATAGCTGCGCAGAAAAAGCGACGCCGATTTTTTCTCGTGCCGTATTTTTTTGCTATCTTTGCCCCCGGAATACCGGACCCATAGCTCAGTCGGTTAGAGCAGCGGACTCATAATCCGAAGGTCGTGGGATCATGCCCCTCTGGGTCCACTTGTCAGGAAAAGTCTCGATTCGATATCGGGACTTTTTTTGTTTGTATCTTATTTCCTCTTTTGACTGCGTCGGGATGTTTTTTCCCTCCTCAAGGCAAGGGGCGGCGGCATCGGTCTGAAGGACCTGGCCTTCGGCGTGTTCGCATGCTCCCGGCGATCTCCGGACCGCTCCGTGTGCGTCCTTGCGCCGTTGCGAATGGTGGCCCGCGGGATTCGGAGGATAGCTGTTTTTATATGAAATTTGTTCGCCGGAAGAGGTCGAATCGTATCGGCCGAAGATAAACGAAAAAATATGGCAACAGTAAAGGTAAAATTCAGAGCCTCCCGGCAACCCGGGAGGCCGGGGGCGGTGTATTATCTCGTCGATCACAAAAAACGCAGGGTGCAGATTCGATCGGAGGTGTTTCCGATGCCCGATCCGTGGAAGGGGGAGGAGATATCGCCGGCCAGCAGGGGGCGGAACGGCGGGAGCGGTGACGAATTGTGGGGTCCTTGTGCCGGGGTCTCCGGTGGGTCGGGGGATTGTTGCCCGGACATCGATCTGAAGCGGGGCTTTCGAGCGTCGGGCCGCGGTGAGCAGGTGCTGGACTACATGCTGCGGCTGAGCGACGAACTCGAAAGATTCGGCCGTTTCGGAACGGCGCGCAATTACCGGCGCACGGCGGGCAGCTTCTCCCGTTTTCTGGGCCGCGACATTCCGTTCTCCCGGCTGGACGAGCGGTTGATATGCGCGTATGCCGAGTGGTTGAGGCGGCGCAACCTCGTGCGCAATACCGTCTCTTTCTACATGCGGGTCTTGAGGGCGGTCTATAATAAGGCGGTGAAGCAGCACATCGTGGAGCAGCGGTTTCCCTTCCGCAGCGTCTATACGGGGGTCGACCGCACCCGCAAGCGGGCGCTGGACGAGCGGACGGTGATCTCTTTGCAGCGGCTCGACCTCGGGGACGACCCCTCGCTCGCTCTGGCGCGCGACCTGTTCGTGTTCAGCTACTGCATGCGCGGCATGGCATTCGTCGATATCGCGTTTCTGCGGCGCGACGCCATCCGCAACGGGGTCATCGCCTATTGCCGCCACAAGACCGGACAGTGCCTCGAGGTCCGGATGGAGCCCTGCATCGAGCGTATCGTCAGGCGGTACGAAGGGGATTGCCCATCCGGCCCGTATGTGTTTCCCCTGATCCGGTCGTCCGAGCCCGGAGCGGCTTTCCGGGAGTATTACAACGCCTTGAGCGTGCACAACCGCAAACTCAAGGAGCTGTCGAAGCTGGTCGATGCCGGGATTTCGCTGACCTCCTACGTCGCCCGCCACACGTGGGCCACGGTAGCGAGAAATCATCGGATTCCGCTGGCGGTCATCAGTGCCGGAATGGGGCATACGTCCGAAAAGACCACGCAGATCTATCTGGATTCGCTCGACAATTCGGTGGTCGATCGGGCCAATAGGCGGATTATTCAGGCGCTGAACTTGTAGACGGGGTCGCTCTTTCGGGCATAGCTTCCCGTCAGGTGTCGAACGGATTGCAAGGGGAGGAGCAGAATGGGAAAACTCTAAATAAGAGACCTATTCCTGCATGCAAAAATAGTAATAAATCGGTAATAAAAATAAAAAATCACGAGTTTTTATACTGAAAATACCCCCCCCCATGCGGCGTAAATTATTGATTGTCAAATATTAATATATTTATTTTTTTGTCTCTATTTTCATTTCAGTTCGATACTGGAGCAGAAGACGTTCAGACCTGCGGAACCAGGTATTCCGATTCGCACCCGATGCTGTCTAAGGTGTATCAGGGCGGTTTTCATAGTTTTATACGGGTGCCGATCTCTTATTTAGAGATGTGCCGGTTTTCGGGTTTTGCCCCGGAATCGAGTGTCGCCAGGAATAAATAGAAGTTTAGGAATATGAAGGTGAAATTGAAACATATTTTGCTTGTTGCCTTTGTCTGCATCTGTCTGACAACCAGCGGACAACAAGTTGCGGTAAAGAGCAATGTACTTTATGATGCACTGCTCAACATCAATGTCGGGGCGGAGTTCGGGCTCGCTCCCCGTTGGACGCTGGATGTGTCGGGCGATCTCAACATGTGGACCCTCTCGCACGAACGGCGCTGGAAACACTGGCTCCTCCAGCCCGAAGCGCGCTATTGGTTCTGCGACCGCTTCTCGGGCCATTTCCTCGGCTTCCACGCCCACGGCGGCCAGTATAACGTCGGAGGACTGAAAAACGGCCTTTCGTTCCTCGGCTCCGACTTCTCGGGACTCTCCGAGACCCGCTATCAGGGGTGGTTCGTCGGTGCCGGCGTCGCCTACGGCTATACCTGGATTCTCGGCCGTCACTGGAATTTCGAGCTGGAGATCGGCGTGGGCTATGCCTATACGCGTTACGACCGCTTCCGCTGCGCCGGATGCGGCAAGAGGATCGAGACCGACCGGCCGCACCACTACGTGGGTCCGACCAAGGCGGCGGTGAATCTGGTTTACGTATTCTAAAATGGATGTTATGAAAATTCGAACGCTACTTGCCCTGGCGGCGTCCGGGCTGGGCCTGGCCGCGAATGCACAGCAGACGGAGGATCTGCGGATCGTCCGCAGCGACGGGAGCCTGGTCGTGGAGATGGGCATCGATCTGTCCGGTATGGAGGTAGAGAGCAATCGGGCGGTGCTGCTTACGCCGGTGATGGTGAACGGCGCGGACTCGCTGGAGCTCTCGTCGGTCGGCATTTACGGTCGCCGCCGCTACTATTACTACCTCCGCAACGGTGCGGGTATGCTTTCGGGTCCGGGCGAGATGAGCTACACCTCGTCGGAGAGGCCCGAGAAGGTGGCCTACTGCGCCCGTTTCCCCTACGAGGCATGGATGAACGGGGCGTCGCTGCACCTGCACCGGGCTGACTACGGCTGCTGCAATACGCTGCTCGACGAGCGGTCCGGGCTGCTCGGCCGCTATGACGAGCCGGTTCCGCTGGAGCCCGTTCTCCCGACGCTGGCCTACCTCCGCCCCACGGCGGAGCAGGAGAAGGTCTACTCGCTCAGCGGCTCGGCCTTCATCGACTTTCCGGTCAACCAGACCGTCATCTATCCCGACTATCGCCGCAATACCGTCGAGCTGGCGAAGATCCGGGCGACCATCGACTCCGTGCGGAGCGACGGCGACATCCGGATCACGACCGTATGGCTGAAGGGCTACGCCTCGCCCGAGAGCTCCTATGCGAACAATACCCGGCTGGCGAAGGGGCGCACGGCGGCGCTGGAGCGCCATATCATGCAGCTCTACCACTTCGAACCGGGCATCGTCCGTACCGATTTCGAGCCCGAGGATTGGGCCGGGCTGCGCCGCTACGTGGAGCGGTCGGAGCTCGCTCACCGCGGCGAGATTCTGGCTATGATCGACGGCGGAGACGATCCGGATATCCGGGAGGCGAGAATTCGGCGGACCTATCCCGAGGAGTACCGCTACCTGCTGAGGAACTGCTATCCGGCCTTGCGCCATACGGATTACCGAATCGACTATACGATCCGCCGGTTCACCGACGTGGAGGAGATCAAGCGGGTGATGAAGGTGCAGCCGCAGAAGCTGAGCCTGAACGAGTTCTACCTGGCCGCGCAGAGCCTCGAACCGGGATCGGAGGAGTTCGACGAGGTGTTCGAGACGGCCGTGCGCATGTATCCCGACGATCCGACGGCCAACCTCAATGCCGCCAATACGGCCCTGCAGCGCGGGGACCTGAAGGCGGCCCGACGCTATCTCGATAAGTCGGGCGATGCTCCCGAGACCATCTACACCCGCGGCGTGCTCGCCCTGATGTCGAAGGATTACGGGGAAGCACAGCTCCGGATGCAGGAGGCCCGGTCGCTGGGGATCGCTCTGGCGGACGAGGCGTTGGTGCAGATCGCTAAACTGAAGGAAAACGAAACGAAATAAAATTTTATCAACTATTCAAACCATGTGTAAAATGAAAAGAATCTTTTGGACCGGTCTGATGTCAGCCATGATGTTCGCCGGATGTTCGACTACGGATGAGAACCCGATCCCGGCGGGCGGGACGACGAATCCTGCCGACGGTGCGTCGGCCTACATGAATGTTCGGATCTCCGATGTCAGCTCGGGCACCCGAGCCAGCGCCGGAACCGGCGACAACGAATTCGAAGTCAGCACGAACGAACACCACGTGACTAATGTCGACTTCTATTTCTACGACGGGAACGGCGATTTCCTGACCCGCGCCAACGTCTGGAACGGCGGTAACGACGTCAACGACGAGGGCGGAAACGTCGAGTTCAACGGCAATACGGTCGTCGTCCTGAAGGGTGTCACCGACACGACCCTGCCCAAGTACCTGGTGACGGTGCTCAACTCGCCGTCGTCGAATCTCTACGGCGCTACGCTGGAGCAGATGGAGAAGCTGTTGTCGGATGCCACGGCCACGGACGGAGGCTTCATGTCGGGCAACGACTTCATCATGACCACTTCGTCCTTCAAGCGTGCTGATGCCTCGGCCCCTTATTTCGTTACCGAGCTGGACGAGACCAACTTCGTCAAGGACCCGGGCAGCATTCCCTCGGCGAATGTCGTGACGGTCTACGTGGAGCGTCTGGCCGCCAAGGTGCGCATCGAGGTGACGCCCGAGTACGAGGGGGCGAAGAATCCGCTCGTTCCGGTAGCCGGACAGCCCGACACTTACGAGATGAAGCTGACGGTGGCCGGCGACCCGAACAAGGATCCGAACGGCACGACGTCCGAGGATAAGGACCACATCGGATCGGAGTCGGTCTATATCCATTTCCTCGGCTGGAACCTGAACGGTACGGCCAAGAAGTCGATGCTCATCAAGAATATCGACCCGAGCTGGGCCGACGCCAAGTTCGATTTCGGTTTCGACTGGAGCGAGGCCGGCCGTCACCGCAGCTACTGGGGCATGTCCTACAACTACGGCAACCTGCTCGGCACCTATACCTATCCGACCGAGGAGCAGCCCGCGGTGCTCGATACCCATGCTCTGAACTACGTGAATAGCAACGAGCGCAAGGCGATGGACGAGGCCATCTACTGCGCCGAGAACACGAATACCTCGGAGATCGTTTCGGCCAACCCCGCCGGTACGCTCACTTCCGCGCTGCTGTTCGCCGAGGTGACCGACAAGGAGAACAATCCGCTCGACCTGGTTCGCTACAGCGGTCTGTTCTATACGAAGGCACAGTTCGTGAAGTATGTCTTCGGCAACCTCGACCGCAAGGGTAGTCTGGAGTACTATACGGAGTCTGCAACCGAAGTGTCGGGAGAGAAGAAGTACACGCAGATTCAGGCCGAGGATGCCGATATCGAGAATTTGGGCGGCGGTTACGTGCATGTGCAGCTGACGCTCGACGAGAACACTCCGCTCTTTACCGCGGACGGTACTCCCATCGAGGCGAAGGATGGCAAAACCGCCGTCGAGCAGGCCAACGAGGTGCTCGCCGGTTTCGACACGACGAACGGGGCCATCGCATACATCGGCGGTCTGATGTACTACAATATCCCTATCGAACACTACAACAATTCGGCGGTCGTCGAGAAGGTCGTTCCGGAGGCGAAGTACGGTGTGGTGCGCAACCACGTCTACGTGCTCAATGTGACGAGTCTGTCGAACCTCGGCATGGGTATCTACGATCCGAACGAGGAGATCGTTCCCGGCGATCCGATCGATCCCAAGGAGCTCTATCAGGTCGGCGCCACGATCAAGATCCTTTCGTGGAAGGTCGTAAATCAGAACGTAGAGTTGTAACAACCCGATAAAGATCGGCAAATCGCTATTTTTCGGCGACGGCGGGCTGTCCCGCCTGCCGTCGCCGGATTTTTTGCCCCACGACGGCACCTCCGTTCCGGTGCGGGGCGAGGGAACGGTTTCGGAGAGCGCGATACGACGCTTTCCCACTGAAAACGGAAATTCGCTGCGGTGATCCGCAGATTAGGATAGATTAAAGAAAGTTGAAAGCTGCAAAACGGTTTGTCATGGAACGATGGTTCTGCATGAGAAAAACAGGCGCCGCTCTGTTCGGACTGCTCCTCTGCCTGCTGGCGGTGGCGTGCGACGGGTCGATATACGATGACGAGGGGGACTGCTCGATCACCTATCGGGTCCGGTTCCGCTATGACTGGAACATGAAGTTCGCCGACGCTTTCGCTCACGAGGTGAAGTCCGTCACGCTCTATGTGCTGGACGACGCCGGAAACATCGTCTGGCAGCGCACCGAGGCGGGCGAGGCGCTCGCGGCCGAGGAATACGCGATGGCGGTGGACGTCGCGCCGGGCACCTACGACCTGATGGCCTGGTGCGGGACGACCGACAAGGGGTCGTTCCGGATCCCCGATGCCGGACGGCGCGAGGAGCTGACCTGCACGCTGCGGCGCGGGCACGACGACGGCGGCGCGGCTTTCGTGGAGGAGGATCTGGACCGTCTGTACCACGGTTATCTGGCGAAGCAGACCTTCGAGGACCGGGAGGGTGTCCATACGATGACGATGCGGCTGAAGAAGAATACCAACAACGTGCGGGTCGTGCTGCAACACCTCTCGGGCGAGCCGGTGGAGGCGGACAAGTTCACCTTCTCCATCTCGGACGACAACGGCCGCATGGACTGGGACAACTCCCTGATGGAGGACGAGCCGATTGACTATCGCGCCTGGCACGTGGATGCCGGGCAGGCCGAGATCGGGTACGACGGGAGCCGCTCCGCGTCGATCTATACCACGGCGGTCGCAGAGCTGACCGTGCCGCGGCTGATGCTCGAAAACCGCAAGACGGCCCGCCTGACCGTCCGCCATGCCGAAACAGGCAAGACGGTCCTTTCGATCCGCCTGATCGACGCGCTGCTGCTGGTGAAGGGGTACTACAACCGCGAGATGTCCGATCAGGAGTACCTCGACCGGCAGGACGAATACGCGATGACCTTCTTCATCGACGAGGGGTATCGTTGGGAAAATACCTGCATTTACATCAACTCCTGGAGGGTGGTGTTGCAGGATATAGAATTATAACGAATATCGAACAGATGCGTTCCGTCAGATACATACGCAGCGTGATGCTCGCCACGACCCTCGCGGTCGCGGCCGCGCTACCGTCGTGTCGGACCGAGGAGCCGGCGCAGCCCGCCGCCGAGGAGGTGCGCCGCGAGGTGCAGGTCGGTTTCCGCCTGGCCCTCGGCGAGACGCAGCTGCAGGAGTCGCGCGGCGGGTATGACGACGGCTCCGGAACGGACTACGAAAACTACATCGATTTTCCGCACCATGACTATTGCGTGATGTTCTTCGACACCCGGAACCGCTATCTGGCCGCCTTCCGCCCCACGGACCTGATTCCGCTCGACGAAGATCCCCTGCGCTCGCGGCGGTACGATGTGATCGGCCGGGTCGACGCTCCGCTTCCCGCCAGTTTCAAGATCGTAGTCATGGCGAACTGGCACGACTATCCCCGGCCGGTCGTCGGCCGGACCACGATTCAGGAGATCTGCACCGGCGGCAACGGCCGGTACGACTACGCCGTGCCTTTCCGGCTCTCGGCCGACCGGACGATTCCGATGTACGGAGTCCGGCTGTGCGAGGGGGTGGTGTTCGAATCCGACAAGCGGACCTATCTGGGAACGATCCGCCTGCTGCGCGCCATGGCGAAGGTGGAGGTGAAGTGCGTGTCGAAAGAGTGGACGATCCGGTCGGTGTCGATGCACCGTTACAATACGGCGGGCTACTGTGCCCCCGACAAGGTTTACGACGAGTCGGACTACGTAGGGGAGGAGTACGTGAAGGAGGTGCACGTGGCGGCGGACGCGGCGGTCGGGGGGCTGCTCGAGTTCGAACGGCTGGACGACGGTCGTTTTCTGCTCTACGTTCCCGAGTACCGCAATACGGACGGCAGCGGCGGCCGGGCCGGGGACGCGGCCGAGATCCGCGTGAAGTTCGACCAGCGGCAGGACCGGGAGTATGTCGTCGATTTCAAGTACTACGACAATCCGCCGGAGGGGAGTGCCGTCGGCGATAGCTTCGACCTGCGACGCAATTACTATTACCGGTTTTTCGTGGATAAGCGTCCCGAATCCGACGAGATGTCCGCATCGGTCGATGTCGTCCCTTACGACCGGTACGATCTCGGACCCGTGTTCGGCATATAAAGAGATGATAGATGGACAAAAAGCTGATATATCGTTATTTCGCAGTCGCGTGCATCGTGCTCGGCGCGCTGTCTTGCGTGAAGGAGGAGCTGCCGTCGCGGGACGAGCCCGTCGGCGATGGCGAGAGTGAAATCTCCTTCGGCATCACGCACCGTTCGCTCTCGAACGCCTCGCTCGGAGGCACCCGCAGCGAGACGGGCGACGCCATCGGGGAGATCGACGATATCTTCGTCGTGTGGTATCGCGAGAACGGTACGCTGGCGGGCAGCTGTTACGTGCCTCACGACCGGTTGACCGTGAACGAGGCGGAGCGCGACACCCGGCCCGATGGTACGCCGATTCCGCCGGACGGCGAGACGTCGACCCGTCATGCCGAATTCAAATGCACGCTCCCTTACGGCCGCTACCGCATCTATGCGGCGGTCAACATGGGCGATCTGACGAACGACGCCCGGATCGGCACCGAACGGGATTTCCGCAATATCCGGTTGGAGTGGAACGGGACGAAGATCGTCGATAACGACCAGATGTCCGGTTATTTCAAGGTCGAGGGCGAGGATCCCGCCGATTCGGTGGCCGTGATCGACCGTCCGAATCTCAGGCTGCACGCGTGGGTGCGCCGGGCCGTGTCGAAGGTCACGGTCGCCTTCGATGCCCGGAAGCTGAACGAGAATATCTACATCTATATCCAGTCGGCCCGCATCAAGGATATTCCCCGCTCGTGCCCGCTCGTCGATACGAACCGTCCGTCGAGCGACGAAGAGCTGTGGGAGGACGGCGATACGATCCTCTACGGCAGGGGCGACGACCATACGCAGTGGTTGCGCATCGCCTGCGGCCGTGGGGCGAACCAATACGGCAGCCATGCGAACGATGCCCCCTCGCTCTTCTTTTTCGAGAATATGCAGGGCAAGCACCCCGACAAGCATCAGTACCAGAATTTCGACCGCAAGGACAATGTTCCCTACGGTACCTATGTCGAGGTGAAGGGTTACTATGTTAATAACTCTATGGATAACCCCTCCTACGGCAACATCGTCTACCGCTGCATGCTGGGCAAGAACATGGAGGACGACTTCGACTCCGAGCGCAATGCCCACTACCGGCTGACGCTCGTCTTCAACAAGGATGCGAACGACGTCGACTGGCACATCGATTACGACTATGTGCCGAAGCCGCCCGAGATCGTCGTTCCCACCCCGATGTACATTTCCTACCTCTCCAACCGTTCCCTGGAGGTGCCGGCAACGGTCTACTACGACAATAGTTTGGCCTCCGTCAAGTCCCTGCGGGCCGATATCATCGAGAATGAATGGGGCTATCCCGACCACAAGTACTACGGACGGGAGACGAGCCCGTCATTGAAGAACGGATTTCTGTCGCTCGAATACAGCGGGCATACGAGCGTGGACCGGAACAAGGTCTATGCGGGCTCCAAAGTGTTCTCCGTGCCTGAATCGATGACCGATGATGCCTGCGTATACCGCTTTTCCGTCTATACCCGTCCGATGAGTCTCGGCAGCGGCTATTCGGGAAACAACTACTACGTCGGACGGCGCCGGACGGCGAAGGTGAAGCTGACGGCTACGGTGACGAACAAGCTGACCGGAGCCGATTTCGAGGTTCTGGACACGGTGGAGATCATTCAGGTGCGCCGGCTCGTCAATCCGAAAGGCATATGGCGCAGGGGGAACTCGACGAAGGAGTTCCGGGTGGCGCTGAAGAATACAAGCTCGAATCCGACGGTCGCCGACGTATTCGAGGATGTCGTCTCGGAGGGTCCGTGGACCGCGAGAATTGTGGAGGGGGCGGATTGGATCCGTATCAAGGACACCGAGTCCGATACGTGGGACGTGGTCCCGGTCACGGGCGGCACGGGTTCGAAGGTGGTGTTCGACTACAAGCCGGGGTCGGAGTATTCGGATGGGGTGCGGTTCGGAAAACTGGAGGTCAAATTCCACAACAATACCTGCACCCATGTCATCCTGGTCAGCCAGGGGCTCGGGCCGGTCGAGATCGGGGGCCGCAAGTGGCACATGACCAACGTCCGGTATTGCGGCGTGGACGAGGAGAATCCCCTGCTCGAAGGAAGCATGTTCAAGTTCGGCAATTCGGAAGTGGCCTTTCGGGCGAAGAACAACCTGAAACCGGGCTACGGATTCCGCGAGAACGGATTTTACAAGAGCTATGAGGTCTACGACGCCGCGGGCAGGGAGGCTTCGGCCGTTTTCGGAGATGTTCCCGCCAAGCTGGGAGGTTTCACCGACGCAGGGATGAAGCGGGCCGATGCCGTCGGTCCCTCCCACGTGGCGACCCTGGCGGACTGGAACAGCATCACCGATATCGACCGCTACACGCGCTACTACGGCATCCTCTACGGCGATGAGTGCGATGGGACGCTCGACATGAATACGCAGACCAATACCTATACGGAGGTCGGCGACAAAAAGGGCATGCGGGGATGTTTCGTCTACGACAATGCGACGGGCGTCCATCTGTTCTTCCCGATCGGAAACACGGGCAACGGCCGGCGTCAATACTACGACGGTACCTTTCTTTGGAACGGAGACCAGGCCGCGATCGGTTCGCTGAAATATGCCGACCGTTCGTCGGAGATGAAGGACCCCGATGATAACCCGAGAGGGCGCCCCTGTCTGTATGCCCTCTATCGGGAGCCGGGCGCGATCTACTGGTACGAGCGGAAAGCCGACAACGGCTGCTACGCATTCGACATCAACTACTTTACCTTCGGATTCGAGAGCTACAATACGACCCGCGTCTGGAGCGCCGGCAACTCGCCCTATCCGACCCAATATGTCCCGCAGTCCGACATCTGCCTGCTCAGGCGGGTCTACGACTGATTGCCTGCCCGAAAAAGGTCTCAAGTTGTCAGAGCCTTCGCCCGTGCGGATCACACGGTTTCACGCCCGTCCGACCTTCGGGTACCCTCGGCTGAGTTCGGGGTAATAAAAACCGGGTGCCGGGATCAAGTCCCGGCACCCGGTTTTTAAAGGCATTGCCTTACTCCAGTGTCGAACCGAAATCGGCGTATGCGGGAGCGGCGGCGAAGCGTCCGTTCGCAAAGTCGCAGACGGCAAGCGGATCTTCGGTCGCCTTCGTGATGGTCTGATTCGAACCGCCGTCGGGATAGAAGGCGTTCGTCCCGGTCTGATAGAGCTTCCAGCCGGCGGTGCCCCAGGCTACATTGTCATTGCGGTCCATGACGAGCGAAGGCCACGGGCCGTTTGCATTGTAGTCGTTGAGCACGCGCAGAATGGAGGGGTATTTGGAATCCAGACTGCTCCATACGATATTCTTCGAGAACTCGAACGAGCCGAACTTCTCCACGCAGAACAGGCCGCCCGCACTGCCGGTAGGCAGTATATTGACGAAGGTATTGTTGCGGCATACGATGTCCAGCTTCTCCAGCGAGCCGGCCGTGCTCTTGTTGTCCTGGAAGAAGAGCGAGAAGGTGGTCGTGGCGGTCTTCTCCGTATAGAGGACATTGTTTTCGAAGACGAGCGACCGGAATTTGTCCAGACCGGCTCCGATCTTCTGCAACGTGATGAAGTTCACCGAAGCATCCTCACCCGTGTAGCGGATCTTGCAGTTGCGGAAGACGATGTTTCCGAAACCGGCTTCGACGTTGGCGTTATACATGGTCACGAACACCTTCGCGAAGGTGATTTCGCAATCCTCGAATACGAACGACCCCATGCCGTTCACGGCCGAAGCAGGAGCTGCATTGAACGCGTAGTTGCCCACCGACGTGAAATCGATCTTCACGTTCTTGAATATCAGCTTGCCGTTGGGATTGCGCAGCGCCCAATATTTCGCGATCTTGATCTCGGTCTTCTTGTCGGCGCGACGACCGATGACGACCAGATCCTTCGTGACGCCCTGACTCGTCGAGGTTCCGGCGGCGAAGTTCGCGCTCCGGTCGTCCACGAAGATCACGCCGCCCTCGAGAACGGGCAGCAGGACATCCTCCGTCGCATCGGCCGGCACCTCGAGCAGCTGCGCCCCTGCGCTGTCCTTGTCGTAGCGCACGCCGTCGATCTCGACCCCGAAGGTATAGTAGTCGTCCTCGTCCACCGGATCGGCCGTGCGGGCCGCCGCCGACTTCACCTCGCTGTAGGTATTGGGATTCTTGATGGCGATGACGTAAATCGTGTAGTCGGTCGAAGCGTTCAGCCCCGTCTCGGTTACCGTGTCGCCTGCGCCGTTCTTGCCGATCGTGGCTACGGCGCTGGCCTCGGGAGCCGGTGCCGAGCTCTCCTGCACGAGATACATCCATGCGTCGGTATCCTCGCTCACCGTCACTGCGAAGGTCAGCGAAGCCGAGGTGGTCTTGTCGGCCACCGCCTCTACGCTCTCCACGACGGGAGGCGTCGTCACCGCGCCTCCCTCGGTCTCCACCTGAATCTTGGCGATGCAGGCGTAGCAGCCGGCCGTAGCCAGTATGGCCACGTCCTTCGAGTTGTCGGCCAGCGCGCGGGTGGTCTCGGGAGCCGTCACGATCAGTGTGGCCTTTTCCGAAACGATATCGGTCAGCTGTGCCGACCAGCCGGACGGAGCCGAAATCAGGACATTCTCCACCCCCTTGATCTCCACCTCGAACCGCTTGGTCTCCTTCGACGAGAAGTTCTGCACGCCGGCCGGTGCCACGATGCGGCAGTAGAAGTTCGGCACGATGGGCACGTCGACCGACTCGCCCGTCAGCAACTCGATGTGGAGCTTGTCGCCCTCCACCTTCACATCGGTGAAGAACTTGTCGGTCACCGTACCCGTACCGACGGCGCTCACGCGGTTGCCCGCCGTATCGAGCACGGGCTCCCAGCTCTTGCCGCCGTCGTAGCTGATCTCCCAGCAGCTGTCGGCGTCGATGCGGAATTTCGGCGTCACGCCGTCGGCAGCAGCAGCCTTCACGGGCTTGCCGTCGACCTCGATGCGCACGAAGCCCTTGCCGTCCTTGTAGTCCACCGTCCAGTAGCCCTCGGCATCGATGCCGATCACGGGAATCACGGCCGTTGCGGTGCTGCCCTGATGCAGGGTGATAACCTCGCCGTTGCTCAACGTCAGCGTGTAGGTGCCGTCCGTCTGCTTCACGTCGGTAATGGTCGCACCGTTGCGCATCAGCTGCGAAAGGGCCTCGATGTTCTCGTTCAACGCCACCACCTGGGTTTCGAGAGCCGTCACACGGCTCTTCAGGTCGTTCACCTCGTCCCACAGGCCGTCGGTGTCGTCATTGCATCCCGCCAGGCAGACCGTCGCCGCCAGCGCGAGAATCGTCAGGAATTTTTTCATGAATTTATCTCTTTTTAATTATTTCAATGCATTGAGCCAGGCGGGAACATACCCCAGACGCCGGCGAAGCTGTGCCTCGTAGAGCGACTCGGGCTGTACGGCCGAGCCGTTGCTCTCGAGGTAGCGGATCTGTTCGGGGCTCTCGTCGAATGTGACCGAGGCGCCGTGCAGGCCGACGATGATGGGCGGCATGGTCTTCCACCACTTGTCCGACGACAGCCACCACCGAAAGGGCGAGGCGCCGAAGTCGTGCGCCGCCCGGGTGACGTCGAGATTCCAGATCGTGAGGTCGCCCAGATGGTTGGGCACGTTGGTCTCGTCGCCGCCGAAGCGCCACTGCACGAAACCGCCCCGGCAACGGTCCACGAGCGTTGCCCGGGGCTGCTTGGAGTGCGACTCGAAGAAGGCGTCGTCGCCCCAGGTATTGTTCCAGAGCACAGCCCCCAGCGAGGTGTTCGAGACACCCGAAGCGTGGTACTGTCCGGCATTCTCGAAGAAGCCCATGCCGGCCGTGGGCCGGTCCATCGCCATTCCGCTGCTGTGGTCCCACACCTTGCCGATGAAGATGCGCGATGAAGACTGCGACCGCACGCCGGCGTGACCGCGATTGCCGCTGATCTCGATGTCGTAGGCCGAGCAGTTGGCGCTCGACACGATCGAGGCGGCCTCGCTCACGTCGCGGAAATCGACACGGCGGATCCACGAGTCGGTCACGCGCATCAGCTGCAGAGGCTTGTAGGCCCCGTCGTCCTTCCACGAGGCGTGATGCCCGAAATTCTCCTTCGAGTGGCCGGCGAAGGTCAGATCCTCGACCCCGACATTTTCATAATGGGGGAATTTGCGGATCTTCCAGCCGTATTTCGCCTTCACGACGTGCATCAGGGGCTCGACGAAGGTCACCGTCGAACCGCTCACGGAGGCTACCTGATGGTAATCCTCGACCGTGACGGTCCGGATATCGGACATGTTTCCCTCGACGGTGTGCGGCGCGAGCTCCTCGGCCACGCACTCCGCATCCCTGCACGAGAGGTAGAGACACACCCAGTCGCCCGCCGAGATGCCCGTCGCCGATCCCACCTCGACCGAGAAGGTCCCGCGGGCGGCATCGGCCGTGACACTCGTCAGATCGGACATGCCGCTGTTGTGCTTGATGTTGATCATCACGGGCGAGGACCACATCTCGTCGGGATTGTTGGGCAGGTTGGGCGAATCCATCATCAGGACGGTCTTGCCGCGTCCGGCGCCCTTCAGCACGAAATGGCCGCCGCGGATGAAGATCTCCTCGCTCTTGTTGTTGCCCTTGTCGTCCAGTTCGGTCTGATTCGCGGCCGACGGATCGGTGATGTTGTCGTCGTCGTTGTGCAGGACGAACGTACCCTCGGGGAAGTAGATGACGGCACGGGCGTTGGCATTGGCCTGGTTGTTCCCGCTGCTGTTTTTGCCCGTCAGCTTCAGTTCGGCGAGCAGCTTGACGAAGGCCTCGCGCGAGGAGGTGGCGCCCGTCGGATCGGCTCCGTAGTCCACCACGTTATAGACCTTGTAGCCCAGTCCCTCCACCTGGGGAGGAGCCTGCTCGCCGTGTCTGTAACCGGCGTAGGAGTAGTCCAGCAGGACGTTCTCCTCGTTTTGCAGTTTGAAGTTGTTCCAGGCCTCGCAGCCCTCCTCGTCGATTCCTACGGTCAGCTGCACGAAGTTCAACTTCACCATCTTGATGTAGTTCTCCTCGGAGGTCACGACGATCCGCACCTCCGCCTCGCGCTCCGTGCGGTTGCGAGCCGGGGCGGTAACCAGCAGACTCTCCTCGTTCAGGACGACCGTCCAGCCGTCGGGCGCCTGGATGAAGGCTCCGGCCACACCGCGCTGCACTGCGGCGAAACACTTCGTCTCGCCCAGCGCGAACCGGGCGCCGTCGGCACCCTCGATCACAAGCGAGAAGGTGTCGAAGACCTGAAGCGTCAGCCGGTCGCCGTTGCGCAGGCCGATCTCGATCTTCCCGCTCTTTTCATCGTAATCCACCGTATCGAAGAAAGAACTGTAGCTGATCGTCGAGTTCCCGCCCACGGCATTCACGGGCTTGCCCTCCGCGAGCAACTTCTCCCACGAGGCTCCGCCGTCGTAGCTGACCTCCCAATACCCCTCGGCATCTACCCGCAGCCGGGGCGAAACGCCGTCGCCCGAGACAGGCCGGGCCGATACGGGCTCGCCCTTGCCGTCCAGCAGCGGGCGGAAGGTGGCGCCGTCGTCGAGGCTGTAGATCCAGAATCCGTCGGTATCGACGCCCAGCATCGGCACCAGAGCCTCGATCCGGTCTCCCAGCAGGACATCGACCGAAGTTCCGTTGCTGAGCTCCAGCACGTAACCCGTATCGGTCTGCCGGCAGCCGACCACCAGCGTCGACTCCTGCACCAGCGCATACAGAGCGGAGATGGAGCTGTTGATCTTGCCGACCTCGCTCTCGAGTCGAGCCACCCGCATCTTCAGCGAGCCGACCTCCTCCCAGAGATCGTCGGTCTTCTGACAGGCCGAGAAGGTCAGCGCCAGACAGAAGATTCCAACCAAAAATTTCTTCATAAACGCATCTATTTATTTGTTTCCGTATTCGTTTCGTCGTAGGGAATCCGGTCGGCGAGCACCCGTTCGCGATACCATACGTCGTCGGCCTCGCGCAGGAGCCGACCCAGCTCGCGGCACAGCTCCGCCACCAGTTCGGGTTTCTCCGCGGCCGACAGCGGGTGCATCTGGTAGGGATCCGACAGATCGTCGAAGAGTAGCATCCGCTTCAGCGAGCCTGCACGGTCGATATCCAGTTCGAAGGTGTGACGGGCCGTCTTCAGGCCGCGCGCCTCGGCGAAGAATCCGTGCACGAGGCCGTCGGCACCGCGCTCCCCGTTCAGATTCCGCATGTAGAGCGCCGACTGCGGACGCCGGGCACCGGGCTCGTCGCGCAGGGCGGGCGAGAGGTCGGCCCCCTCCACGCTCTGCGGAATCCGGTCGGCCAGTCCGGCCAGCCCCAACAGCGTCGGCATGATGTCGACCGACGAGAGCAGCATGCCCTCGGTCCGCGGGGTCAGACGGCCGGGATAACGCACCACAAAGGGGATGTTGAACGACTCGCGGTAGATCGAGTTCTTCGGATCGACCACCCCCTGCGAACACATCGTCTCGCCGTGGTCCGAGGCGAATACGACGATCGTATTCTCCGCCAGCCCCAGCTCGTCCAGGGTCCGCAGCAACCGCCCGAACTCCCGGTCGATACCCGACACATTGGCTAAATAGTAGCGCATCGCGGGTGCTTTCATCAGGGTCGTGTCGGCGTTGGGCCGCACGTAGAGCTCGCCGAGCGACCGTTCGGCGTAGAGGGCGTAATCCTCCTCCATGCAATCCTCCGTCGACTCGTATGGCGAATGGGGCGGATTGTAGGAGATCATCATCAGAAAGGGTTTGCCGCCGTCGCGCTCGCCCTCCCGGTTTTGCAGGTAGGCGATGGCCTTGTCGGTCTCATGCTTCACGGACCACTCCTCCACATCGTGCCGCTCGCCCGCCGTATCCCAGTAGTGGGGATGCTTGTGGACGTCGAACGTGCCGTAGGAGTACCAGTAGTTGAAGCCGTGACGCCGCTCGGGACCCGTATAGGCATCCCACTCGGGCCTCCGGTCGCTCACGTAGGTGCCCGGACACTGGGGGTTGTTCTTCGTGGGGGCGTCGACGTGCAGTTTGCCGATGTAGGCGCAGTCGTAGCCCGCCCCGCTGAAGACGTCGCCGATGCACTCCGCATCGATGTCCAGGGTGCTTTCGGGACGCTCGGCCATGCAGTTCAGTACCACGCCGTTCCGCTCGGGATACATGCCCGAGAGGAGCATCCCGCGGTGGGGGCTGCTGACCGGGCAGGTACTCACGGCATCGGTCAGCACGACCGACTCGGCGGCGAAGCGGTTCAGATTGGGAGTCAGGACGGGGTCGCCCTGCCAGTTCACCTGCGAGGCGAAGGGCTCCTCGTTCCAGAACCCGAGCGCGCAGTTGCGCATCTGATCGGGAAACACGTAGATCACGTTGGGCTGCACGGGCCGATCTGCCGAGGCGCAAGCCGTCAGCACCGCTCCCGTCAGGGGTAATATCGCATTCTTCAGTTTCATATTCCGTTATCTCTTTTCAAGCAGTTTCACCTCGCGGGTAGCCCCTTCGCGGCACGTGAACTCCAGCGTCGTCGCGGAGGCGTCGGAGGTCGCGATGCGGCAATGGGCCGACGGTTCGGCCAGCTCCCACCTTCCGGCGAGCGTCACGCTCAGCGCAGAGGGCAGGGAAGGGTTGTCGATCCAGTCGCGGGAGTAGATGCTCCGTTCGATCCGCTTGCCGTCGGCATCGAAGCGCTCGTCGCTCTCCCCCTCGTAGAAGCGCAGGTCGGGATCGGCTACGCTCAAGGTGAGCTCCGCTCCGTCGCGGCTCTCCATGTAGAGGCAGGGCAGCGACACGGACCGCACCGCACCGCCGTTCTCCACGTCGCCCGGCTCGAAGACAGCGGCACCCAGCGTGCCGCTGCCGAGATCGACGACGGCGTGGCAGTTCCGGTCGGCCGACACCACCCGGTAGGGCGAGCGATACGCATACTCGGCCCGCTCGGCATCGGAGGGGTGCACCGCCACCATATATTCGTAGCGCCCGTCGCGCACCCTGCCGCTGCCGTGGTCGATCCAGGCCGTGGCGAAGTCGTTCTCGGTCGGGGCGTCGGTCTCCTCGTGGGGCGTCCGCTGGCGGGAGCGGCGCACCGTCACCTTGCCCTGCGGCACGAACCAGGCGTTGCCGCATCCGTCGACCAGCTGCACGGAGCCGTTCCGGTCGATCCGGCAGGGCAGCTCCGTCACCTGTTCGCCGTCGACGAACACCGGTGCGTCGGACGAGGGGAGGAAATTTTGGAACAGCGTGGTATGCAGGCCGCCCTCGGCGTCGTTCTCGATATCCGACCCCAGGCAGATCACCCGGTTGTCGAAGAGGAACCACGACTTGCGGGCCCGCAGCGAACCGTTGTACTTGTCGTGCTCGTGCAGCTTCAGCCCATAGGCTCCCGAACGGCCCCGGTGGGTGACGCCGCCGGCGAAGCTCTCGTCCGAGAGGAGCATCTCCTCGTAGCCCGAGCAGGTATCCACGTTCAGGACGTTGGCCTTCAACCGCTCCATCGGTATTTCGAGCGCCGTCGTTCCGGGAATATGACACCAGTCCCAGCCTTCGCGGCGGAAACCGCTGCCGAAGGCCGACACGGGTTCGCCGTCGCCCAGCAGCTCCAGACTGCCGTGCGTCAGGTAGCGCCCGTAGTGGTTGGCCCCCTGATAAATCTCGGCGGCCCACACATAGCGGCTGTGGCCCGCCACGGTCACCAGCCAGTCGCCGCGGCGGTGCGACAGCGAAGCGTTGTAGCCGTAGACGCGGGTCCCCTCGGGGCTCTTCTCGGGCCGGATCCCCTGCACGGCGAATCGGCGGCTGCGGGGATCGCTCTCCGGCACCAGCCGCATGTAGGCCGCCGCCAGCTCCCGGTCGACCGCCTCGCGGCCGTCGGACGTACCCGCCTCGGCCAGACGCCCGAAATGCCAGGGCACCAGCTCTCCCTCGCCGTCGGGATGTCGGCCCGACATAGCCAGCGGGAAGGAATTCAGGTTGCAGTAGAAACGCATCTCCAGCAGCGCCCGCTTCAGCACCTCGCGCCCCTCGGGCGAGACTCCGAACCGGGTGCCGTTCAACAGCCACACGGCATTCACCGCGCCGTCGAAACCGCCCACGGCATAGGCCGGGTAGTGGTGGCGGTGGTGGAATACCGTACCGTCGCTCTTGAAGCAGGCGGCGGTGCCTTCGGTAACCTTGTAGCCGTTGTCGATCCAGCGCGAGAAGGCCTTCAGATAGGCAACCTTGCGGGGTGTGTCGGACAGCATCAGCAGGCTTGCCAGCCGCCCCGTCATCGAGGTATTGAAGGCGTCGATATCGATTCCGTCCACCTCCGGACGGATCTTCACCTCGCCCACGCCCGAAAACCATTCCATGGCCCGCTGCACCTCGCCGTCCAGCCCGGCCCCGACCAGCACGTCGCGCATGAGCACGGGCGCCGTATAGAAGTTGCGCATGCTGTAGCCCAGGTGGTGCAGCGTACCCAGACCGCTGCCGGCCGCGAAGCCCTGATCGAGCAGGTGGCGGGTCAGCGTGAGGTACATCTCGGCCAGCTCCCCGCGCTCGGCCGGGTCGGTCGAACGCCGGTAGCGGACGGCCATCTGGAACAGCAGGTCGTTGCACTGGCGCAGCAGCTGACGGCTGTCCGAAAGTCTCTTCTTCATGTCGGCACCGCCCAGATTGATATAGGTCTCGGCGTAGCGGACGAAGAAAAGGGGCTTTCCCTTCACCGTCCCGTCGGCATTCCGGGAGATGCCGTAATCGGCGAACTGCTTGCGCAGCGTCTTCATCGCCGGGGTCTTTCTCCCCTCCAGCAGCAGCCGTTGCAGACGACCCAACACGGTGTCCATCTCCCGCTGCTGCTCCGCGGTGACGGCCGCCTCGGGTGCGATGTCCAGCTCCCGGCGCCACGACTTTAGCAGCACCAGCCAGTGGCTGTTCGTCCGGGCGTTGATGAACGGGGCCTGGAAATCGGCCGTATGGTGCCGCACGTCCTGGAACGACGCGGGAATCCAGTGGTCGAGGTAGAGCTCGCCCCGCTTCGCACCCCGCACGGTCACCACCAGTTCGTCCATCCCCTCCTCGGGCGTCCCCTCCATGTCGCGGTCGAAGGCCACCCAGGCTCCGCGCCAGCCGGTGAAGCCCAGCCCGTAGTCGAACCGGGCGCAGGTGCGGCCCTGTTTGCGGAACTCGAAACGCAGCTCGCCCCCGACCGCCTGCGGGGCATAGAGCCAGAAGACGAAGGTCGACACGGAGGTCTCCTTCGGATTGGGGTTCTCGGCCAGGTAGCCGATCGGCCGGCGCAGGACGATCTGCGCCCCCTCCCGGCTCCACTCCCAGCGGGCGGAGCGGAGGCCGTGTTTGTAGTGTTCGCCGCTCGTCGAGAGCTTCGAACCCCTGCCGGCCGAAAGCGGCGAAGCCGACTCCTCGAACGAGAGGAGCCGGCCGCCGAAATCATCGGTCTGTTGAGCTGCAGCCGCTCCGCCCGCCAGCACGGCGAGCGCGAGCGCCAGAATCCATTTCTGCATAGCGCGTCCCTTTCCGATTAGAACAGCGGTTCGCCGGCTTCCACACGACCCTTGCGGATCAGCGCCTCGAGGAAATAATAGTCGGCATAGTTGAGCGGCACGTCGATATTGCTGCCGTGCGGGAGCGAACCGACGGAGTGCATCAGGATGAAGCCGCCGTTGGTTCCCGGTTCGGCGCGGTAAGCGGGCGACGAAAGCGACCCGACGAGGGCGTCGGCGCGCTCTTTGTGCGCCGCATCGTTCGTGTAGGTATAGATCTCGTAGAGCGCCGAGGCGATCACGGCCGCCGTCGAGGCGTCGCGGGGTTCGTCGGGAATGTTCGGGGCATCGAAATCCCAGTAGGGGATGCCGTCCTCGGGCAGGTTCGGATCGTTGAAGACGAAGTCGCAGACCTTCAGGGCGTGATCCAGATACTTGCGGTCGCCCGTAATGCGGTAGCAGGTGGTGTAGCCGTAGACGGCCCACGCCTGACCGCGCGCCCAGGCCGATTCGTCGGCATATCCCTGCGCCGTGCAGCGGCGGCGCACCTCGCCGGTCGTCAGATCGTAGTCGACCACGTGGTAGCAGCTGGCATCCTCGCGGAAATGCTCCTGCATGGTGCGGTCCGCGTGGCGCACGGCAATATTATAATAGGTGCTGTCGCCCGAGAGTTCGGTCGCCTTGAAGAGCAGCTCGAGATTCATCATGTTGTCGATGATGACCGGACACTGCCACCCCCGCTCGGCCTGCCAGCCGCGGTCGGCGTCCCAGGACTGGATGACGCCCGGCACCTCACGGAAACGGGTAGCAAGCGATTTGGCCGTCTGGACGATCACCGGCTCGTAAGCCTTCTCGCCGGTCAGGCGCAGACCGTTGCCGTAGCTGTCGTAGATCATGAAACCCACGTCGTGATGCCACTGGAGGTACTGGATGGAGTCCAGATTCTCGGTGTGGCGCCGTGCATGCTCGGCCCATGTCTCGTCGCCCGTCAGCTCGTACATGTACCAGAGCGTGCCGGCGAAGAATCCGCTCACCCAGTCGTCCGTGGGCACGTAATCCACCTCGCCGTTCTTATAGGTCGACGGAATCCGCACTTCGCCGGTCTGTTCGCTGGCCCGCATCAGATCGCCGATCTGCCGCTTCGCGATTTCGATGTTCTCGTCTATGATCGAGGTTTTCTTGCCGCCGGAGCAGGCCGCTCCCGAAAGCACCAGCATCAAAGCTAAAAGTCGCAAAATCGATTTCATGTAGGTTTTTTAATATTAAAGGGTTAATATATTCGCAATATCGTACAAATATACATCTTTTTTTCGACTATTTAACAACCCGACTCCACTATCGAACATTTCTTTCATTTTTTTTATTTTCACCGGTTGGCATTCCGATTATTTTGCGTATTTTTGTACGATAGTACGCATAATATACAACCCGCCACGACCGGATAGAACATGAGAACTTTTTTGTTGAGTATGCTTTTGGCCGGGCTCGTTACCGTTACGGGCCGCGCCGCCATCGACGCGAAAATCACCTTCGAAGAGGGGATACCCAAGACCTTTGCAGCCTGCGGGAACTCCGAACTTTCGCTCTCGACCGACCGGTATAAGGACGGCCGCCATTCGCTGCGCTGGAGCTGGTCGGCCCCGGCCCGGCTGACCGTGAGCGACTACGCATCGCTGCTCCGCTCGCTCAAGGCCCGCAAATCCGGACTGATGGTCTGGATCTACAACACCCGTGCGGTCGACGACGACCTGCATTTCGAGTTTCTCACCGCCACCGGCGAGTCCGAGTACAACTTCGATTTCCACCTGGACTACGTGGGCTGGCGAGCCTGCTGGATCAAATACGAGGATATGGAGGGCAGCCACGCCTCCAAGTCGATCACCCGCATGACCGTCCGCACCCCCGACTCCATGCCCGAAGGGGAGATCTTCCTGGACCGCATGACCTTCACCGAGTTCCCGATCCACGTGCAGGTGACCCCCGACCAGCAGATTCCGAACAACAACAAACACCTGACCCGCCGCAACCTCTGGCACTGGGCCCGTCTGTGGGAGTGGGAGCAGTACGAGTCGGATATCCCCCTCGCGGAGCCCTCCGCCGAACAGATCGCCGAGCTGGACGAGATCGCCGACCGCGTGACCGAGGTCGTGGAGATGTCGCGCTCAAGCGAGAACTACATCCGCGGCACCATCCTGCCGCGCGCCCTGAAGACCTTCGAGGCGGCCGCCATCCGCCGGCTGCCCCAGGGCGGCACCACGGGAGCCCCCTACCTCTGCAACGACGAGTGCAACCGGCAGAAGGGCGAGCTGCGGGCCGACGATTTCGAAAACATGCTCAACGCCTTCGCCCTGAGCAGCTACCTGCTGGGCGACGACAGCCATGTCGACGACTTCTTCCTGGTCTTCGACCACGCCATCGACCAGGGCTTCGCCTTCGGCTCCGGCACCGGCACCAACCACCACTACGGCTACAGCGTCCGCAAAATCTACGACGCCATGTGGCTCATGCGCGACGAGATCGCCCGCCGCGGCAAGACCGAGGAGTACGTGCGCGCCCTGACTTACTGGAGCAGCCTTTCGGAGACCCGCCGCCCCTATCTCTACGGCCGCGACGAACTGCTCGACTCGTGGCACACGCTGACCATGCCCCGCGTCATCAGCGCCATGATGCAACCCACCGCGGCGCAGCGGCTTCAGGCCATGAAGTCCCTGAGCCGCTGGATATCCGGGTCGCTCGACTTCACGCCGGGCACCATTGGCGGCATCAAGATCGACGGCACCACCTTCCACCACGGAGGTTTCTATCCCAACTACTCCACCGGCGCCTTCGCCGCGCTGGGCTACTTCTGCAAACTGACCGTCGGGACCGAGTTCCAGCTCACCGAGCAGGCCCGCCGCCGCCTCAAGCACGCCCTGATGACGCTGGACTTCTACACGAACCTCCGTTCGTGGGGCATCGGCGTGTCGGGCCGTCATCCGATCAACAAGAACAGCCGCATTCCGGACGCCGACGTCAAGGCCTTCGGCTACCTGGCTCTGCAGGGCGACCTGACGGGCAGCGGCCTGGCCTACGACCCCGAGCTGGCGGGCGCCTATCTCCGTCTGAAGGGGAACGACCGCAAGCTCAACGCCGCCCTCAGGGGAGCGTCGCCGACGCCCGATCCCGAAGGGTTCCGCGTGCTGAACTACGGTGCTGCCGGCATCCACCGCCGCGGCAGCTGGATGGTGACCCTCAAGGCCTACAACACCGATGTCTGGTGCTCGGAGATCTACACGAAGGACAACCGCTACGGCCGCTACCAGAGCTACGGCACCGTGCAGCTATTCGCCACGGGCTCGCCCGTCTCGGCCGAAGAGAGCGGATTCAGGCAGGAGGGCTGGGACTGGAACCGCGTGCCGGGCGCCACGACCGTCCACCTCCCCTTCGACCAGCTCAACAGCCCGCTGAAGGGTACGCTGATGGAGCGCAGCACGGAGCGCTTCTCGGGCACCTCCTCGCTGGAGGGTCGCAACGGCGTGCTGGCCTTCAAACTGCTGGAGAAGGACCGTCCCACCTTCACGGCCGGGGCCCGGGCGCTCAAGTCGGTCTTCTGCTTCGACAACCGCCTCGTCTTCCTGGGCAGCGGCATCACCAACGACAACGCCGTATACCCCACCGAAACCACCCTCTTCCAGCTGGCGCTGACCGACCCGGCCGAGGAGATCGAGTTCGACAACGAACGCTACACCGACTTTCCCCTCTCGCTCTCGCGAAGCGGCGCGAAGCGGCTGGCCCTCTCGGACACCAAAGGTAACTTCTACGTCGTGAAGAACGCCCCCGAGGTGGTGGTCGTCAAGCAGGATCAGGAGTCGCCCAACGACAAGACCCACGCCCTGAGACAGGGCAGGTTCGTCGTGGCCTACCTCCCGCACGGCACCGCCCCGCAGCAGGCCGGCTATGAATACGCCCTCTACGTGCAGCCCACGAACAAGGAGATCAACAGGTTTCTGAAGAGAGACACCTACGAGGTGATCCGCCGCGACGATACGGCCCACGTCGTCCGCGACCTGGAGAGCGGCATCACGGGCTATGTCTGCTGGGCCCCCTACGCGGCCGAGGCTCCCGTGGCCGCCATCGACGCCGAAACCATCGTCATGGAGCGGACGGATACCGACGGCAGCTGGATCATGAGCGTCTGCACGCCCGACCTGGGCCTGACAGAAAAGAGCTACACCACCCCGCAGGAGAGCCAGCCCCTCGTCAAGCGGGTCGTCCTGCAGGGCGAGTGGCTGCTCGCCGAACCGAACGCCGCCGTCGAGCGGAGCGCGGCGGAGGGCCGGACCGAACTGAAGGTGACCTGTCTGCACGGCCAGCCCGTGGAGTTCCGCCTCCGCCAGTAAGAAACCGAAAAACTTTAACCGTTAGGATATGAAAAAAACGCTACAACGATTGACTCTGCTGCTGGCCGCCCTGCTGCTGGCCGCAGAGAGTTTTGCGCAGTCTCCGATCACGGGCCGCGTCGTCGACTCGTCGGGCAATCCGCTGGTCGGCGTGACGGTCCTGGTAAAAGGCACGACGAAGGGCACCTCGACCGACGCGAACGGCAGCTACACCGTTCAGGCCGCCGAGACGCAGATCCTCGCCTTCTCCTATCTGGGCTACACCTCCGTCGAGGAGCCGGTCGGCAGGCGGACCGTCATCAACGTGAAGATGGCCGAGGAGGCCACCTCCATCAGCACGGTCGAGGTAGTGAGCGTGGGCTACGGCACGGTGGCCCGCCGCGACCTGACCGGCTCGGTCGCCAAGGCCGACATGGGTACGATCATGAAGTCGAACGTGACCAATTTCGACCAGGCGCTGGGCGGACGCATCGCCGGCGTGGTCGTCACCACGGGCGACGGCGCGCTGGGCGCCGAGGCCAACGTAGTCATCCGAGGCAACAACTCGCTGACCCAGAGTTCGGCCCCGCTCTACATCATCGACGGTTTCCCCACCGAGAGCTCCATGGCGGCCACGATCAACCCCAATGATATCGAGTCGATGGACGTGCTGAAGGACGCTTCGGCAACCGCCATCTACGGAGCCCGCGGCGCCAACGGCGTCATCGTCATCACCACCAAGCGCGGCAACGAAGGGGCTCCGAAGGTCAACTTCAACGCCTCGTTCACCATGAACCGCATCTCCAACAAGATCGACCTGCTCTCGCCTTACGAGTTCGTGGCCCTGCAAACCGAGATGTGCGACCTGCGCGGCGGCACCAACTCCTACTTCAAGGAGATCAATCCGCTGACCGGCGAGAACTACACCCTGGACGACTATCGGGACGTTCCGGGTCAGGACAAGCAGGACGAGATCTACCGCACCGCCTTCACGCAGAACTACCACGTCGCCGTATCGGGCGGCAAGGAGGGCATGCGCTACAACGCCAGCTTCTCGGCGCTCGATCAGGACGGCATCATCGTGAAGTCGAACTTCCAGCGCTATCAGGGCAAGATCAACTTCACCCTTCCGCTCCACAAGAAGCTGCAGTTCAACATGAACGCCAACTATTCGCGCGCCGTGACCAACGGCGTGACCCCCACCGACGCCCAGACCGCCTCGTCGGCTTCGGGCTGGCTGATCTACTCCATCTGGGGCTACCGGCCCATCCGTCCGCTGGGTACTTACACCGACCTCGATTCCGAACTGACCGACGTGGAGGTGGCCGGCAGCAACGACTACCGCTTCGACCCGGCCAAGACCGTCCGCAACGAATATCGCAAGACCATCGTCGACTATCTGGCAGCCAACGCCGCCCTGACGTGGAACATCATCCCCGACCTGACGCTGAAGGTCTCGGGCGGCTACAACCTCAACAAGCGCCGCCGCGAGGAGTTCAACGGCTCGCAGACCTACACGGGCTACCCGAACTCGCCCTCGGGCAAGGGGGTGAACGGCGCCATCTACTGGACCGACCAGAACAGCTGGCTCAACGAGAACACCCTGACCTACAAGCACCGCTTCGGCCGCGACCACAATGTCAATTTTCTGGGCGGCGTCACCTTCCAGGGGCAGAAGCAGAGCTACGACGGCGTGGCGGCCACCCAGCTCTCGAACGAAACGCTCCAGCTCGGCGGCCTGCACACCGGAAACTATCAGGTGGTGACCCCGTGGCGCCGCAACTGGACGATGATGTCGTTCCTCTTCCGCGCCAACTACAACTTCCGCTACAAGTATTACCTCACCTTCTCGTTCCGCGCCGACGGTTCGTCGAAGTTCCCCGACGGCAACCGCTTCGGCTACTTCCCCTCGGCCGGCGCCTCGTGGAACTTCAACCGCGAAAAGCTGCTCAAGAACTCGAAGTGGCTCTCGAACGGCAAGCTGCGTTTCTCGTGGGGTATGACCGGCAACAACCGCACCTCGACCCCCTACGACTACTACGCGCAGATCACCACGACGCCGGGCAGTCCCGACTCGTTCGACTACATATTCGGCGGCCAGAACGTGTCGGGCTACTACACCTCGAACATGGCTAACGCGCGCCTGAAGTGGGAGACCACCTCTCAGTACGACATCGGCCTGGACCTCGCCTTCCTCGAGGACCGCATCCGCGTGACGGCCGACTGGTACCTCAAGAACACGGACGACCTGCTGCTCAACGCCACGATGCCCCTCTCGTCGGGCTATCGGTCGGCGATGGTCAACATCGGCAAGATCCGCAACCAGGGCTGGGAGTTCTCGCTCGAGACGGTGAATGTCAAGACCCGCAACTTCCAGTGGACCTCGTCGTTCAACATCGCCTTCAACCGCAACAAGATCATGGAGCTGAATACGGGCGAGAACACGCTGCTGCCCAATCCGCTGACCTGGGATCAGAAATTCGTGGGCCAGTATCCCTACATTTCGCAGGTGGGCAAGCCCACGGGCATGATGTACGGCTACATCTACCTGGGCACCTACAAGAACGAGGACTTCAACTCGGCCGGCCTGCTCCGCGACGGCATTCCCTACATGGCCGAGTACAGCCGCGGCGACATCAAGCCCGGCGATGCCAAGTACATGGATATCAACGGAGACGGCAAGATCACCGAGGACGACCGCACCATCATCGGCTGCGGCCAGCCGATCCATACCGGCGGTTTCAACAACACGCTCGCCTGGAAGAACTTCGACCTGAACTTCTTCTTCGCGTGGAGCTACGGCAACGACGCCCTGAACGCCAACCGGCTGATCTTCGAGAGCGGCGCATCGCGCGAGCTGAACCAGCTCTCCAGTTATGCGAACCGCTTCAACTCCCTGACGAATCCGACCAGCGACATCCCGGCCGCCTACGCCAACGGCACGATGGTCTACTCGTCGCGCGTGGTGGAGGACGCCTCCTATCTGCGGCTGAAGACCATCTCGCTGGGCTACAACCTGCCCTCGAAGGCCCTGCGCAAGCTCCACATTTCGGCCCTGCGCGTCTACGTTTCGGTGGACAACGTATGGACCCTCACCGGCTACAGCGGTCCCGACCCCGAGGTCTCGACCCGCAACTCGGTGCTCACCCCCGGTTTCGACTGGTCCGCCTACCCGCGTTCGATCGGCGCCACGGCCGGTATCAACCTCACCTTCTAATCTTCAACACGCACGAACATGAAAACACGCTACCAAATACTCATCGCCCTGATGGCTATGACCGGCGCGACCGCCTGCTCGTTTCTCGAAGAGGAGCCTCAGGTGATTTGCAGCGACACCTTCTACAAGAACGAGGCGGAGCTGCGCTACGGACTGGCCGGCGTCTACGGTGCCCTGAGCAATCTGAACTCCTACGGCAACAGCTATGCGATGCCCATCTCCAACACGGACGACCTGAGCTATCAGAACCGCGTACACAACGTGCCGAGCGTCTACTGGTACAACCACAACGCCTCGGATACGGACGTACTGGGCTGCTGGCAGATCTTCTACGCCGGCATCAAGAACGCCAACGAATACATGGCAGCCATCGCCGAGTCCGAATTCGACCCGAACCATGCCTACTATTCCGAGGCCCGTTTCCTGCGCGCCTACTATCACTTCATCCTGGCCCAGGCCTGGGGTGACGTGCCCCTGCGCACGCATGCCACCCTCGCCCCCGATCCCGAGGAGGTGAATCTGGCCGCCACTCCGCAGGCCGACGTGCTGCAGTGGTGCTGCTCGGAGATCGAAGAGCTCCTGCCGCTGCTGGCCGAAGAGCTCGACGAGGCCCCCTCGCGCGTGACGCAGACCACGGCCGCCGGCATTCTGGCCCGCATCTACCTCTTCCTGGGCGGCGAGACCGTCACGGGCGCCGACAAGAAGACCTGCTTCAAAAAGGCCGCCCAATGGGCCTGGTTCGTCATCGACAGCCACAAGCATCAGCTGAATCCGGACTACGATCAGGTCTTCATCAACATGATCTCCGACCTCTACGACACGCAGTACCGCGAGTCGATGTGGGAGGTCGAGTTCAAGGGCGACCGGAGCAGCGCCGACAAGTGGTCGAACGGCCGGATCGGCGACATCCTCGGCTTGCAGAGCACCAGTTCGCAGAGCAACTTCTCGGAGTGGAACTGCAACTACTCCTATGCCCAGTACAACGGCTCGCTGAAGCTCTGGGACCTCTACTGGAGCGACGACCGCACCGACGATGAGAAGCAGCTGCCGGTCATTACCGACAAGCGTCAGGAGTGGAACCTGCCCCCCTACAACTACCGCGGCGGCAAGGTGGACGGCGTGGAGTACACGGCCAGCATGGACAAGACCCCCTACATCTACGAGAAGGTGACGACCTTCACCGACCCCACGACAGCCGCCGGCATCCGCAACTGCGGCAAGTGGCGCCGCGAGGCCCTGTACGAGGGGCACCAGAACGCCAAGAACCTCCACACGGGCATCAACTTCCCGCTGCTGCGCTACTCGGACGTGCTGCTTATGTACGCCGAGGCCAAGAACGAGGACGAGGGTCCGAGCGAGGAGCTCTACGATTTCGTGAAGGAGGTCCGCGACCGGGCCGGCATCGCGACCCGTCCCTACGGCGACTACGCCTCGCAGGAGGCTTTCCGCCAGTTCGTCCGCAACGAGCGCGGCCGCGAGCTGGTATTCGAGGCGCTGCGCAAGTACGACCTGATCCGCTGGGGCATCTTCGTGGAGGCCATGCACGGGTATGCCCTGCAAACCTCCGACGACCGCTGGAGCGCCAACAACACGCTGGCCCAGTATGCGCTGGCTACGGCCAACAGCGTCCAGCCGAAGCACATCTACCTGCCCATCCCCTCCAAGGAGCTGGGCGTGAATTCCCTGCTGAAACAAAACCCCATGTGGTAGCCACTCCTCAAAGCGTATGACGATTATGAAAAAATACTTCATTCTCCTGCTGGCCGCACTGGCCGTCACGGCCTGCGACCACGACGAAATCTACGAAGAGATCGATTTCCAGGTGCAGCTCTCGCCGGCGAACACCTACCGTGCGGGCGAGCCGGTGCAGTTCCTCTTCGGAGGCAACGCCGATTACATCGTATTCTACAGCGGCGAAACCGGCCACGAGTACCGTTTCCGCAACCGCACGCAGGTTGCTCCCGAGGATATCGAGAGCTGCGAGCTGGTCGTACAGCTCAACGGCCGCAGCGGCACTCCCTGCATGAGCGCCTACGTCACCGACGCCTTCGACGGTCTGACCGCCACGGACGAGGCCGCCGACCTCGCCGCGATCAGCGGCATGCTGACCGAAGAGAAGGATCTGATCGGCTGGACGAAACTCGACCTGAACGATCCGGAGAAGAACACGGAGTGGGCGACCACGACGCTCGACATAACCGACCTTTCGGACAACTTCTGCCTGGCGATGCACTGGAACCCGAAGTCGATCGAGACCTCGCAGCGGGCCTACTGGGTCAGCGTGGGGGTCAACGTCAAATTCAAGGGCTACGAGCCCCGGACGCTCAACAGCCGCACGCTGGACCTGAAAGGCTTCTCGATGAACGACGAGCGAGCCGGCAGCCGCTACATCCTCACCACGGAGAGCAACGTGAACGGCACGATGCGCTACACGGGCAACACGGGCCGTAACGTCAGCGAGTTCGTCCTCACGGGGTCGAACAAGTACGACCCGTCGAACGACAAGACCCTGCCCTACGCCATCGACGCCTGGATCGTCTCGACCCCGATGGCCCTGAATCAGGTGACCCCCGACGAGGGAGAGAGCATCAAGACCCTGAGCGAGTCGCTGGGCAGCTACGCCTATACCTTCGAAAAGGCGGGCACCTACACCGTGACCTTCGTGGGCACCTCAGGCAACTATATCGGCCAGAGCAGCGCCGTGAAGGAGCTTACCGTCACGATCATCGATCCGCTGCCGGGCGAATAGCCCCGCCTGCGGCCCCTCGGCCCCATCCGACGCCGGCTTTCCCCGCGAAGGCCGGCGTTCTTTTCGCCGGGGCGAAATCTTTTCGAATTTCTTTTCGAATTTCACTTTTATTCCTAACTTTGCGCCCTGATACCAAAGTTTTTAAGAAATGAAGACAATCGAAACGGTGAGCGAACTTCGGCAGGAGCTCGGAAAAACAGACCCGAACGGTATCGGATTCGTCCCCACGATGGGCGCCCTGCACGACGGCCACCGCTCGCTGGTGGAACGGGCCCGCAAAGAGAACCGCACCGTCGTGGTGAGTGTTTTCGTCAACCCCACCCAGTTCAACGATAAGAACGACCTGAAGCACTATCCCCGCACCCCCGAGGCCGACATCCGGCTGCTGGAGGAGGTCGGGGTCGACTATGTTTTCATGCCCGCAGTCGAGGAGATCTACCCCGAACCGGACACCCGCGTGTTCGACTTCGGACAGATCGACAAGGTGATGGAGGGTGCGACCCGCCCGGGACATTTCAACGGCGTGGCCCAGGTAGTCAGCCGGCTGTTCGACATCGTGCAGCCTGCCCGCGCCTATTTCGGCGAGAAGGATTTCCAGCAGATCGCCGTCATCCGAGCCATGGTCCGGCAGCTCGGACTGCAGCTCGAGATCGTCCCCTGTCCCATCGTCCGCGGCGAGGACGGACTGGCCCTCTCGTCGCGCAACCAGCTGCTCGACGAAGCCCATCGCACCGCCGCGCCGCATATCTACGCCACGCTGAAGGCCGGCGCGGACCGTTCGTACGAACTGAACCCTGCGGAGCTGAAAGCCTGGGTCGCAGCCGAGGTGGAGCGCAATCCGCTGCTGAAGGTGATCTACTACCAGTCGGTCGACGCCGACACGCTGCAAGAGGTCGGCAGCTGGAGCGACTCGGCCCATATTCAGGGCTGCATCGCCGTGCAGGCCGGTGAAATCCGTTTAATCGACAACATCCGTATCCGATAATGAAATTCCAGATCGAAGTCATCAAGTCGAAACTCCACCGCGTGACCGTCACGCAGGCCGACCTGAATTACGTGGGCAGCATCACCATCGATGAAGCGCTGATGGAGGCCGCCAACATGATCGAGGGCGAAAAGGTACAGATCCTCGACATCAACAACGGCGAACGTTTCGAAACCTACATCATCAAGGGGCCGCGCGAGAGCGGCTGCATCTGCCTGAACGGCGCCGCCGCCCGCAAGGTGCAGGTGGGCGATGTCGTCATCATCGCCTCCTACGCCCTGATGGATTTCGAAGACGCCAAGCAGTTCAAACCCTGGGTCGTCTTCCCCGATACGGCCACGAACCGGCTGGTCGAATAACCGCGGAAGAACCCTCCCGCTCAAAGGGGCAGTCTGACCGATTTCAGACTGCCCCTAATTTACGATGTTCGATTCAATTGAGGCTACTTTCGTCATGTCGAGCGGAGGGCAAAACAATGTACAATTCACGACTATTCTGTGTCTGTCACCTTGAGCGAAGCGATCGCGAATCGATTCGCCGAACATTTGCCGGTATGAATCGCACGGTTTCACGCTCGTCCGACCTTCGAGACATCTCGACATAACGGGATATTCACCTTTGCGGACTGCGGGCCCGTAGCGCGGAGTCGACCGGCTGTTATCAACGGGGTGCAATAAATTGTCTTGTGGAGGCATCGGCTCGTTGGCCGTTGACTGTCACACGCATAAAAATCGGCGCTTTGCCGGTTTTGTTGACTTTGGTTCGGCGAATATAAAGAAGCTTGCTGAAAGTCGTTCTTTCATAGACACTTGTATTTAGGTTGTAAAATACTGTCCCAAACGTTTTATGTCAAGTGGTAATAAGTGATTTATAGAGAATTATAGGCTATTTGGTGTGCTTTTCCAATCGAAAATCAGGTACATCGATTAGGCCGCAGAAAACATCCATCGAATTGCTTCCTAATGCCTGAGCCCCGAATGAATAAATCCCGCAAATGATTAATCTGCAGGATTTATCGGTTTTCTCATTTCTCTTTGGCGGAGAGAGAGGGATTCGAACCCCCGGTACAGTTGCCCGTACACCGCATTTCGAGTGCGGCCCGATCGACCACTCCGGCATCTCTCCAATGGTTGCCTTTGCCCGCCCGAAGCATTAAGTATCGTTTGGGACTGCAAATATATAAATTTTTTTTGCAAAAAAACGCATTCCGGGAAAAATTGTGCGTTTTTTTCTTCATTTTCCGCCCGGAGGCATTTTGGAAGGGGAGCCGTCGTCCCGACAAGTGTCCTGCGCCGACGTTCAGAGCCCCCGGCGCTCCAGGATCCGGTCGGCGTCCCGAACGCTCTCCCGCATCCAGCGGTAGCGAATCTCGGCCCGTTCGTCGTCGGTGAGCCGCCATCCGTCGACCGAGGCGCGCATTCGGGCCGAGAGCTGGTAGATCAGGATGGCTGCCGAGGCCGACACGTTGAGGCTTTCGACCAGTCCGCACATGGGGATGCGGAGGTATTCGTCGGCCGACGCCATGACCTCCTCCGAGATTCCGGCGTGCTCGGTGCCGAAGACCAGCGCGAACCTGCCGCGCGTGACGTCGAAGCTCTCGGGCGTGCAGCTCTCGCGATGGGGCGTGGTGGCGACGATGCGATAGCCGGCGCCCTTGAGGGCGGCGATCGCATCGGTCGTGGAGCCGTGGCGGCGCAGGTCGATCCACTTGTCGGTGCCCCGCACGATATGGGTGTTGGGGTTGAACTTGCAGAGCGTTTCGACGGTGTGGATGTTTTGCAGGCCGAAGGCTTCGCAATGGCGAACCAGCGCCGAGGCATTCTGCGGGTGGTAGGTGTTCTCCGTGAGGATCGTCATGTAGCGGGTCCGCATGTCCAGCACGCGCTCGAAAACGGCGATTCGTTCGGCGGTCATGAACTCCGAAAGGCAGGCCGTGCGGGCGTCGTACCAGGCGCGGTCATTTGCGGTATTTGTCATCTTCGTCCAGGATTTTGAGGTAACTTTCGTAGCGCGACGGGGCGATTTCGCCCGCGCGGACGGCTTCGGCCACGGCGCAGCCGGGCTCGTGGGTATGGGTGCAGTTGTAGAACCGGCAGGCTCCCGAGCGGCCGATCATCTCGGGAAAGTAGTGCCACAGCTCGGCACCGTTGATGTCGATCAAGCCGAAGCCCTTGATGCCGGGGGTGTCGATGATCGACCCGCCGGACCGGAGGCGGTACATGGTCGAGAAGGTGGTGGTGTGCTTCCCCTTGTGGTGGCTCTCGGAGATTTCGCCCGTGCGGGCGTCGATGGTGGGGTCGAGGGCTCCGATCAGGGTCGACTTGCCGACGCCTGAGTTGCCCGATACGAGCGTGGTCCCCTCGCCGATCCAGCTGCGGATGGCTTCGACGCCCTCTCCTTCGGTGGCCGAGAGCTCCACCACGCGGTAGCCCGCACCCTCGTAGGTGCGGTGGAAATCGGCTATGGCATTCGGATCGAGACGCGCCAGGTCGATCTTCGCCAGGGCGATCGTGACGGGGATTTTATAGGCCTCGCAGGTAACCAGAAAGCGGTCGATGAACTCGCGGGCCGTCTCGGGCCGGAAGAGCGTGGCGACCAGCAGAGCCCGGTCGACGTTGGCGGCTATGATGTGGGACTCCTTCGAGAGGTTGGAGGCGCGGCGGATGACATAATTGCGGCGGGGCTCGATGGAGCAGATGGCGTAGTCGCCCTCCTCTTCGGCCTCGCAGACCACCCGGTCGCCGACGACGACGGGGTTGGTGGAGCGGATGCCCTTCAGCCGCAGGCGTCCGCGAATGCGGCAGCGCACCGTTTCGTCGCCCGAAAGGACTTCGTACCAACTGCCTGTGGCACGGATGACCGTGCCGATGAATCTGTGCTCCGTCATGGGTTGTTCGTTTTATCGGGGTCGGGAAGCCACTGCTTCCAGTCGGGTGTCTCGATGGCCTCGCCCACGAAGGGGAGCACCCGATCGCTGATGCGGCAGATCGGCGTGAAAGAGCGCGAGCGCTCCAGCGAACCCTCCTCCATGAGGTTGGTCATGCGGTTCAGTGCGGCGAAGGCCGAGTAGAGAGCACTCAACAGCAGCAGCCACTTGACAAGCGAAATGAGGATGCCCAGCAGGATATCCAGCGTACCGAGCCCGGCGAAATGGAAAATTTTGCGGCAGAGACGGCCCAGCAGGGCGGCGGCCAGCAGGGTGGCTGCCGCCACGATGATGAATCCGCCGGGGGCGGCCCAGGATTCGCCGAGGCGGAGCCATGCGCCGGCCTCGCGACCGTAAAGAGAGGCCAGGTAGAGGCTTACGACGATGCCGGCCAGCGAGCAGAGTTGCAGGATGACGCCGCGGCGCCAGCCGTTTATCACGGCCCACAGCAGAACCAGCAGGGTGATGATGTCGATGGTGTGCAGTTCGTTCATGTCGGTTACGAGCGGTTTGGAAGTACAAAGATACACAGAATTCGCGAGACTATGGCAAGAAACGGGGAATAAAGTAATGTGTTGAGAGTTAGGAGAGATCGGATTGTTCGTCCGATGGGTGCTTTGGGCGGAAAATTCGATTTTTGGAAGGGTTAGGAGATTGAATCGCTACCTATCTGTTGTCTTTTTCCTGTCCGGAAGTCCGGTCTTGAAGACGGTTTCGCCGATGGATGGTTATCCCTGTTTTATGCCGCACAACTCACTTGTCGGGCATCTTTGCTACTGCAAATTTAGCGATTTTTCCTGGCAATATGAAGAAATATAGGCTCCGGGATGGCATCTGTGATTCTTATTCGTGGTTCCGCTACGTTTTGTATACCTACAAATGACTCTATATCAGTTGATTTTGCAAACACAGAATAGAGTTATGAATAAGAACGGATTAAAGGTTTCGTTCTACCTTATAAAGGACCAACTTTGACCGAGGGGATATTTTAAGACTCCTCGGAAAAGTCGGTCCGAGTTTTTGTCATAGCAAATTCTGCATCGCCGCGTCGATTTGGCTGTTCTCGAAAGAATCCAAATAGATTTGGGTGGTCGATAAATCGGAATGACCGAGCGATTCGGAAATCAAGGCTACGCTTACTCCTGACCTTTTCAACACGGTTGCGAACGTATGCCTTGCGAGATAGGCAGTCAGTTCGATTTTCAGCCCCAATAATCGGCTCCACTCGTGCAGGGCCTTGTTCACGTATTTCAGCACCTTGCGCACTCGGTCGTAAATCTGTTGCTCGGTCTTGTGTATGCGACGGTCGAGTATCGGGAAAATATAATCTTCGTCCGCATGGTCGGATTTGGCGTATTTGCCGATAATCGCTTTCGACTGCTCCGAGAGGTGGCAGGTCATCTCCTTGCTGGTTTTGTGGCGGGCATAGTAGATTCTTTCCTCGTCCATATCGCGGTAACGCAAGGTGGCGATGTCTTTGAAATTGATGCCTGCCGAGAGGTACGAAAACAGGAAAATGTCCCGTGCGAAATCCAGACAGGCCGAACCGTCGGCGGGTATCTCCGCCTGCATCAGCCGTTGCACCTCCTCCTTGCGGATGGCGCGTTTGCGGGAAAGTGTCCACGACCGTCCGATTTTGAATTGTAGGAACGGACTGTGCGGCGTGGTGAACATCCCCTCGGCAAGAGCCTTGTTATAGACGGCTTTCAGCACGCTGAATTTCGTGGCTATCGAATTGCTCTTGTTCCCCTTTTTCATTAGGAACAGTTCGAAATCACGCAGGTAGCCGACCGTAATTTCGTCGAAACGGATGTTGGTCGAGCGGAATTGTTGCAGGAGTGAAAACGTGACCTTGTGTTTCGATGCCGAGCCGATTTTACCCACCGATTCCAACTGTGCAATCGTGCGGCGGAAATATTCGGCTATCGTGCAATAGACCCTCCGTCCGTCGGTTTCCAGAACGTTATCCAGCGTTACGGGAACCTCCAACGCTTCGAGCCGTTTGATGCGCTTGTCGTATTTCTCGATTTGCTCGTAAATTCGCAGCTGAACGGCGGGATTCTGCATTTTAAGCATTTGGGTGTCGAAATCCCAATCGTCGGCGGGGATATTGATTACCGTGCTTACATAGCGGCTGCGGCGATTGACGGTAAAACGCAGGTAGATGTTCGTGGTGCGGTTTTGATTGATGCGGTCTTTTCTGCAAATGGCATTAATGCTGACACTCATAATATTGCGGCATTATGCAGATAGGCGCGAGCAGTGTTTTACCACCGTAAACGTGGTTAAACAAATGGTAAAACATTCTTCGGAAAACGGCGCAAAAAAGGCATTATGGAGAGTTTCATTTCGCACCCGCAAAAAGAAAAACGAGCGATAATTCATTGATTATCACTCGTTTGTCGTGAGCGGAAAACGAGACTCGAACTCGCGACCCCAACCTTGGCAAGGTTGTGCTCTACCAACTGAGCTATTTCCGCAGTATGTTTCGCACGTGTGGGAGTTATTTCCCGATTGCGAGTGCAAATATAGAGCTTATTTCCCGTTTCTGCAAATTTTGATCGAAAAAATTATGGATATTTTCACGGGCTGAGGAGGGAGATTTTGTGATATGCTTGTAAATCAGTGGAATATGATTGTGGGGAGGCGCCGTGGAAAATTCGGGGAGGGCGGATGGAATGATGGGGCGGGCGCTTCGGCGGCGTTCGATACTATGGCATGCGGTAAAAATATGGCGGTTATGCGTATGCGTGCCGGTAACTTCCCGCTTGGCTTTTTTTCCGGGTTTTTATGTTTCAGCTATTTGCAGGAAATTGGGTGTGAGCCGGTTCGGAGGCTATATTGTATGCTTTTCTACAGCCGATTCGGTCCGGTTATCTTGTTGACAAAATTGTTGATAACTTTTTAATAACATTTTTCGTCGGCTCGATATCGGGTTTCATCCATGCCTATATTTGCAAAAAGCTCAAGGGAGTGATCGGGTTGTATGGCCGAATTCCCGATGGGATCTTGAATCCGGAGAGCGGGAGAGAGGATGATGCGATGTTGGGACGGATGACACACTCACTTAATACTTTTATTTTATGAAAAATCTCTTATGGAAAGGGTGGCTGCTTTTAGGAGCGGCTGTGGCGATTGTCGGCTGCAAGGACGACGAACCGCTTGAGAAGATGGAATTGCTTCCTCCGACGGTCGAAGTAGTGGAGAATGAGGCTGCGCTGGGCACGGTATCGTTTACCGTGGAGGCGAGCGGAGCGGAGAGGTGTGCCTACCTGTTCGACAAGAGATCGAAAATAGGAGATACGGAGCCGGATGCCGAGACGATCCTGAAGGATGGCGAGCCGGTCGACATCGGTGACAACAGTCCGATTGTCAAGACGATCGATCCGGGTACGGAGTACACGGTCTTCGTGGCGGCGGGAAATGTCGCCGGATACAGCAAGGTGGCTCGTCTCGATCTGAATGCCCGCAACCTGGTCGATCTGGCGGTTTCGGAGATCACCCGGTCGTCGTTCAAGTTCACGATCAAGGTCGAAGCGGAGGGCGGATACAAATACGTTACGATGCCCGCCCCCTACCTCCAGCAGGTGTACGACGTGCAGGAGGCGGTGACCGAGAGCGAGAAGGAGATGGCTGCCATGCGCTATCTGGCCTGGTACGGCTTCCGCGATGCCGGAACGAAGGAGTTCGTGCATACGGACGGCGAGACCTTCGTGGACTATGACGGCGAGTCGGAGTACCTGCGCGAGCTGATCGCCGGCATGGAGTATGCGGTGCTGGCAGTCGGCTATGACGATACCGACCATTTCGCCGGCAAGGTGGCCATCGAAACCTTCCGCATGGCCGAATCGGGTGTCCCGACCGGAAACGTGCAGTTCGAGGTGGTCGGCACGCCGGGCATCATCAGTGCGACGACTCTCTGCACCCCCGACGAGAATGTCCTCTATTACAAGACGCTCGTCATGCCGAAGGCGAACCGCGACAAGTATATTGCCGAGCGGGGTCAGGAGATGTACCGGTACCTGGTTTCGAACAGCGAGACCCATCTGACCGGAGCGGAGGAGCAGCTGTGGAAGAATCTGGAGGCCAATACGACCTATTCGGTGAGTCTGCTGATTGTCGACAAGGACCACAACGTGAAGTGGGAGGACCACGAATTCACGACCCGCGTGGCCGACGAGCAGAGCGCCGAAATCGAGCTTTCCGGCAGCATCGGCGACCCGTCGGGCTGGGGCGACGACTGGAACTACGTCTCGTTCCGGGTGAAGTCGGATGCGATTGTCCTGCCGAGCCGCAGCTTCTTCGGCTATACGTCGGCCGTAACGCGCCTGATGACGCGCGAGGGGCTGACGCTCGAGGAGATCGCCACGATTTACGGCGAGTCGCTTTCGCAGTGGAAAGTGGACGGCATCAACAGCCAGGAGGGCACCTCCATCAGCTACTCCGAGCTGAAGCCCGACGTATCCTATACCTTCATCGTGGCCCTGACGAATGCGAACGGAGAAGTCGTTGTCAAGTCCATGGAGCTAAAGACCGCCAAGCGCGTGGTGTCTCCGCTGTCGCAGTCGCCGCTCTTCGAGGAGTTGGCCGGCACTTGGGCCGTCAGCGTTCCGATTCAGGAGTGGGACAGCGAGGCCGGCGAGTATAAGAACTATATGTATAACTTCGACGTCGAGATCGGCAACGACAACGAGTTCGGCGAGCTGTGCCGCTCCTACAACTGGCTGATGTGCAAGGGCTGGGCCGGCCTCAGGTATCAGGGTCCGGACGATCTGCGCAACGATCCCGCTTACGACGGCTATTACGAGGATATTCCCGAAAACATTTTCTACAACTTCGGTCCGAAGTGGTTCCTGGAGATCGACGCCGACGGTCAGGTCTGCGTGCCGACCAATAATACGATCGTTCCGTCGCTGATGAGCTACGAGCCGGGGGCTCCGGGTGCCCGTCTGGCAGCCGTCAGCACCTATGTCGGCTCCGAATCCCTGCCCGTGGAGGTTTCTGCCGACAAGAATACGCTTACCATTAAGCCCAATACGAGCGGCTACATGCCCTCGTACCTGATGCTCGTGGACGAGGGTTCCTACGGGGCACCTCTGGCCAAGACCTGCGGCGACATCGTGATGACCCGCAAGTAGTCGGCCGGTTCCGGTCCGAATGAAAGGGCTGTCCGCTTTTCTCGGACGGCCCTTTCTCTTGTTCGGCTCCCGTGTCGGTTCGGGGACGTAGAGCGAGTTTCATTTGATGCTGTGCTCCTGCCAGATTCCACGGCAGCGGTAACGGGCGAAGCCGTTGCGCAGGGATTTCGCGGCGTCGCAGTCGGGCGGACAGTGAAAGACCGGATTGCCCGCGGTGTCGATGTAGTGCCATAGGGCGGCCAGCCGCACGGCAGCGACCCCTTCGCGGAAATCGAGGGCTTCGTCGTAGACCGGCGGGATGACGATCCGATCCCCGGTGCGGAAGCCGCAAAGCCCCCGCTCCATGTAGAATGCGGGCGGGGTGTCGGCCGGAGGCTGCGGGGCGGTGCCGTCGAAGAGCTCTTCCACGCCGCTGAGCCGGTAGCAGGGCTGCTTGAGCGCCCGGGCCAGCCGGTAGTGTATGGCGTCGCCCATGCGGGCGAACAGATCGAGCACCTCGTCGTAGGCGGGGCAGGGGTCGTCGTCAAAGAGCCGGGAGGGGTGGATGAGGTATTCGCCCGGGGCCGAGTGGCGGTCGTGCAGGGCGGGGTCGAGCGCCAAGGCCCGTAGTTGTACGGAGATCAGGGCGGCGGGGTAGTGGTCGAGCCAGCGGTCGAAGTTTTCGGCCGTGCGGCCGGGGTGCTGGTAGGTGGGTGTGCCCAGTTCGGCGGAGGTGCGCCCCTGCATGGAGGGGAGGAACCGGGCGTCGAAGTCGATCAGCCGCAGGCTGCCGTCGGGGGTTACCACGATATTCTCGGGCTTCAGGTCGCCATGGGCCCACTCGTCGGCGAGAAGGCCGGCCGCCAGCGCGTCGAATCGCCGGGAGAGTTCGTACAGCAGGCAGGTGTCGCGGTTTTGCAGCGCCCGGTCCATCACGATGTCGAGCGTGTCGCCCTCCACCCAGTCGTCCAGCACCACGTCGATCCACTCGCCCTGCCTGTCGTCGTTGTGGACGAAGAGCTCTTCGCGCAGCAGCTTCTCGCCGTAGATGGCCTCCAGATCGATCGCTGGACGGATCCTATAGCAGCGTAACCTGCGCATGCGTCCGTGCAGTTCGATACGGAACACGACGGCATTGTTGCCGACCGAGTAGCAGGGCTGTCCGTCGGCATCGCGGATCAGGCGCAGGCCCTTCAGCCGGCGGCAAAGCCGCTCGGGCTGTTCGAGCGCGCTGATGAGGCGGAGCGTGGAGTGGTACATGGCTGAAAACGAATCGGGGCCCGCGAAAGGCCCCGAACGATTGACGGATTGGGGTGCCGGCTAATGGCAGTGGCCGCAGTCGCAACCCTCATGGTCGTGATCGCCGCAATCGCCGCCGCACTCGTCGCAACCGCACGAGCAGCCGCCTTTGGCAGCCAGATCCTCGGGCGTAACGTCGCGCACCGAGATGACCTCCACTTCGAAATCGAGGGTCTTGCCGGCCATCGGGTGGTTGAAGTCCATCTTCACGGTCTCTTCGCCGATCTCCTTGATGACACCCATCATGCGGTTGCCCTGGTTGTCGGCCATCGGAACCTGCGAGCCGACGAAGAGAATATCTTCGGCCAGCTTGCCGTCCACCATAAAGATGGTTTTCGGCAGATCGACGACCGCCTCGGCGTGGAATACGCCGTAGCCGTCCTCGGGTGCGAGCGTGAAGGCCACCTTCTCGCCGGGCTCCTTGCCCAGGATCGCTTCCTCGAACTTGGGAAGCAGCATACCCGTACCGAAGATGAACTCCAGGGGCTGGCCCGGACGCGACTGATCGGCCACCTGGCCGTCGACGGTGAGCTTGTAGTCTACGCCGACCATCTTGTTCTGTTCTACTTTCATTCTTTTTATAAAATTGGTTTTCAAATTCGTTCATGCGCGAACGCGGTTCGCAAAGATAGCAATTCCCCCTCGGATTTCAAAATCCGTACCCGGGAACCTCTCCGAAGAGTCCGCTACATCGACCGGGTGGGGGTCGGATCCCAGTCGCTCTGCTCCTCGATCCGGTAGCGGCCGTCGGAGAAGTCGTAGAGGATGGTCGACAGCCCCTGCTCGCGCCGGTAGGTCGTGCCGTTGAGCGTGGGGTTGTCGCAGCCGTAGTCGAGCCGGGCTCCGCTTTCGGTGTCCACGATAACCAGCGACGGCGTGCGGCCGGCGTCGAGCTCGGCGCGGATCAGCCATTTGCCGAAGCGAATCCCCTCGGGGGTCGGGTCGATGCTCTCCCGCTCGGCGGCCGACGGCGTGATCTGCATCAGAGCCAGTACGCGGCAACCCTTCGAGGGGCCGAATTCGGCGGTCAGATGCCATTGGTTCGGACACTCCTGACCGGGGGCGGCCAGGCTCATGTCGGGCGGTGTGACGAAGCGGTCGGTCTGGCTCAGCGAGGGGGCCTCGGCCGAGAAGATTCGGGTCGCGGCCGACAGCCCGCTGTTCGGGCGCGAGGTCACACGGCCGGCTGCGGCGTCGATCGTGAAGCGTACGGGGCTGTGGAGCAGCCACTGCCAGCTGACGGGCTCCTCGGCGGCCAGTTCGTCGTAGATCACCACCTTGTTGGGTTGCAGCAGCGCGACGTGGCGGCGGAAACAGCTCAGCGGGGTAGGCCCGAAGCCGTTTTCGGGGGTCGCGTCGATCCCTGCCTTTTTCAGGTTCTCCACCCACATGGCGTCATTGCCGCCCCGATAGGCCTGCGAGGCGTCTCCCAGACAGTAGAGGATATGCGCACCGCTCAGGGCGCGGGTCACCATGCCGTAGGCCGTGGTGGAGAAGGGCTGCCCGATGCCGTCGACCAGCACGGTGTTGTGGGCGCGCGAGTGGCGGTAGGAGGTGATGTTGTGGGCATCCGAGAAATTCAGGTAGTACCCCGTGCGGCGGTAGACGGAGTGGCCGCCGTAGAGGATGTTGAAACTGTTCTGGTCGGACTGCGTGTGGCTGCCCGAGCCGAAGGGGCTGGAGCGGAAACTCAAGGTGAGGTTTTCGTCCGGCGAGGTCATTGCCGAGTGCATCACCACCTCGCCGGCATCCCGGTACCAGAGCAGCCGGGGTGCCGAGGCGGGCAGCTGCGAGGAGTAGCCGGCGGCACCCCGGACGATGCGGTAGAGACGCATCTGATAGTCGTCGACGAGGGTCGAGGGGCACTGCCCGGCGTACCAGCCGGCGTAGCTGTCGCCGAGCTCGCGCGCCAGAAAGTCGGCGAAGGCCACGCGGACGCGCGTGGGGGCGGTCGCGTCGTCCGCACCGTCGCCGAAGCCCGCGCTCATCGAGTGCGGCGGCCAGGTGTAGGCCAGCGCCTGACCGGCGTTGCGGTACCAGGGATGTTGCAGAAAGTCGCAGCCGGTCAAATGGCCGTAGAGCATCGGCATGTAGTGGAGCGTCTGGATGTTGGCGTCGAAGTAGTAGGCTCCGTTGCGCCATACGCCGCTGTGGTTGAAGCCCGAGTCCGGAGCGCGGGCGGTCCAGAGTTCGTAGTAGTACTCCATCATCTTCAGGGCGCGCTCCGAGAGAGCCGGCCGGTCGTAGAGCATATAGGCGCATTGGAACAGCACCCGCATGTTGTGCTGCCAGAAATGGTTGTCGAAAAGGGTGTTCTCTTGCTTGCCGCAGTGGCGGTCGAAGTAGTGCTCCGCGATGCGCATCATCAGTTCGTCGGCCGCCGCGCGCTCGGCCTCCGTCAACCGGTCGTAGAGCAGGTCGTAGGGCTCGATGATGCAGATGGCGATGTCGGTCGACCCGAAATTCGAGGCGAACAGCGTGTTGTCGCCTACCGGGGTGTTCAGCAGCGCCTGCAGATTTTTGAGCAGCTGCCCGGCATAGCGCTCGTCGAGCGTGAGCCGGTAGGCGGCGTAGAGAAAGGTGCTTTCGCGCTTCATGTCGGAGATCTGCGCGTAGGGATTCGCCGAGTAGTCCTTGCCCAGGCTGTTGTTGGCCCGGCCGACGAGGCTTTTGTACTCCGGGTGGCTCTGCACGGTTCTGCGGGCCTCTTCCAGTCCGCTCTCCAGATAGGGGTAGAGGCGCGGATGGCCCGCCGGCAGATTCTGCCGCATCGCGGAGAAGGGCGGGGTGACGAACTCCGTCACGGAGGGCTTCACCTCGAAGGCCACCACATCGCTCCACTCCTTCGCCGTGCCGTCGCCGGCTACCGAACGGAACCGCCAGTACCAGCGCCCCGCGTCCAGACGGCGGTGCGGATTGAAGAAGCACCAGGCGTTCGCCTCGGAGCGGATCACCTCGCCCTTCTCGAAGGCGTAGTCCTGCGAGAGCTCGAACTGCATGTTAGCCTCCTTCTTGAGCGCCTGCGGCACGATCAGCGGCGAAGGGTTCAGGTAGAGTTCGGTCTGCAGGCGCGGATAGGGCAGGTCGCGCTCCTTGGTATGTATGGTTTCGGGGTATTGCTTCTCCAGCGAGAAGGAGTAGTCGATCTGCGGCTGGTCGATGTCGTCCGAGCTGCCGCAGGCACCGCATAGGGCGAGCGTCGCTCCGATCAGGATTTTACGTAACGGGTTCATGAATTCGGGTCTATCGGTTTTCGACAAAGGTAACCAAAAGCGGAGGAAAAATCAAATACCGGATGAAAATACACCGCCCTTGCATGAATGTCGGTTCATGCAAAGGCGGTGTGTGAAACCCTTCGGGCAACTCTTACTTCTTGCTCTTCGGGGCCAGAATCATGTTCATCTTCTTGCCGTCGAGCTTGGGCATCATCTCCACTTTGGCGATCTCCTCCAGGTCGGTGGCGAAGCGCAACAGCAGAATCTCGCCCTGCTCCTTGAAGACGATCGAGCGGCCGCGGAAGAAGACGTAAGCCTTCACCTTGGCTCCCTCCTTGAGGAAGTTCTCGGCGTGCTTGAGCT
>ERZ777306.422-NODE-422-length-86072-cov-6.772975_pt1 | contig 86072 bp, 78 predicted proteins | sample MGYA00374966_ERZ777306 | MGnify/ENA primary metagenome ERZ777306 (study PRJEB29329, sample SAMN06343882) | mouse gut metagenome | isolation source: Mouse cecum | place: Austria: Vienna | collected 2014-11-15 ...
CACCGTGAAGACCCACCTGAAGAACATCTATCGCAAAACCAATGTAGGCAAGCGCACTGAACTGCTATTGCTTATTGAGAATTGGAGCAGCCCGAAGGAAGACTGATGAGCGTCCGCGAATTCCTCCACGCATAGGCCCCTCCACCAGCGAAGCGAGACGTTAGGGGCGTCCCTTTGTCTCATGAGGGGCTACTTGCCCAGTTTGTCTCCCAGGCGGTTCATGATTTTCTCGGAGAACACGATGGCGAGAATGGCCACGGCCGCCGCGATGGCGAAGATGACAATCGACTCTATGATCTGGCCGTTTACCAGGCCCGATGCCGCATAGGTGGACAGGATGACGCCGGGGATGCGCCCCACGTTGGTGATGACCAAAAACTTGCCCAGCGGCATTTTCGTCAGTGGCACGATGTAAGTGAACACGTCTTTGGGCATGCCAGGGATAAGGAACAGGATGAACACGATGGTGTCGAATTTGCTGGATTGCTCGAAGGCGCTCAGCTTGTCGATGTACTTTGCCGGCACCATGGCGTGCACGAACGGCGCGCCCAACTTGCTGACCAGCATAAACACGAATGCGCTAGAGAACACACAACCCACCAGCACCAGCAGCGCTCCCAACCAAGGGCCATACAGGGCGCCGGCGGCCACTTGCACCGCTTCGCCGGGGATGAAGGCCACCACAATTTGCAGGAACTGCAGCCCCAGCAGCATCAGCACGCCCACAAAGCCGTTGCCGCGCACTTCGTCCAGCGCTTTTTCCAGGCCGTCGGGCTCGAACAGCATGCCAATGTAGGGCCACACCAGCCACACGATAACACCCATCAGCACGAAGAATGCCACCAGACCGCACAGCTTGAAAATGTCGGCGGTGCTCATCTGATGGCCGTGCACCACCGAGGTGCCGTGGGCCTTCTCTTTCACCTTTTCCACCGGATGCGCGTTGCGCAGCGAGTGGTTGGCGGGCTTGGCGCCGGCGCCCTGGGGGGCCGTTGTGCCTTCGCCGGAGTTGGCGGGCGCGTCCTGGTTTTCCCCGGTCACGGGCTTTTGCTGTTCGGAATTACTCATGGCGGGCCTTATCGTATTCTTCCTTGAAAGCGCTGAACATGCCACCGGCCTTCTTCAAATGCGCCCCCACCGCGCGCCCAGCGCTGCCCGAGGTGCTTTTTGCGGCCTTCTTGGCAGCGGGCCGCGGCTTCGGCTGCTCGATGGGAGTGCCGTCCGGGTGCACCGGGTTGCCCTCCTCGTCCACGAACTCGATGGCGTTGCCGTCTTCGTCCACGTACTCCACTTCGTTGCCGTCCTCGTCCATGTACACGTACTCCACTTCTTCCTGCGCGGGAAGCGGAGCTGCGTCGGGGGCGGCGGCCTTCTCGTACTCGTCCTTAAAGGCGCCGAACATGCCGCTGGCCTTCTTGATTTGCTTGCCCGTGGCGTAAGCGCCCTTGGTAGCGACCTCCCCTGCCGCGTGGGCCGCCTCGCTCATCATCGGCTTAGCGGAGTCCCACACTGCTTGGGCGCGATCGGCCACCACGGCGGCAGCGGCACCGGCGGCATCGGCCACGCCGCCTTCAGTTTCCAGCTGCTTCACCGAGTCGTTCACCAAAATAGCGCCGCGGATGATGTCCTCTTCCTCATCCACCTCATACTGGTTCAAAGCGGCGCCCATACCGAAACGGAAGCCCTTGATCTCGCTGGCGGGAATGCGACGCGTGCCCAGCAGCGCGTTGGCGGTCATGCCGCCGTCCACCACAAGGGTAAGCACCTCGCCGGTTCGGCTGTTGAACTCCACGCTTCCCACCAGGCCAAACTCAGTGCCGTCGTCGCACATCACCGGCAGTCCAATCCACAACACGCATTCGTCCAGGTCAACCCCCAGCGCCTTGCACGCCCCCTTGTCGGTGGCGTCGTCGGCGTCGCGCACCATGATGCGGCCGTCCACGATGTCAAAGCCATTCACGCCTACAAACAGGTCTTTGCGATGGAACATCAGCGCCACGTCCGGGCGCTTCACCAGAAAACCTACCAGCCGCTTGCCCTTGGGATGGAACACGAAATTGCGCAGCTTCCCCACGCGCTTGGTGGCGTCGGGGTCTTTCTTGGAAGCCTTGGGCATCACCACACGCAGCCCCTGCAGCTCTTTGCTGTCGAAGATGGGCACTCCCTCGGCGGTCACTTCGGCCACGTAGCTGACCTCGCCGTCCACCGGAACGATGGCGTTTGTCTCATCCATGTGATTCCCCTTTGCGAATTGCTCGGCCCCCACGCAGCGACGTTTCGGGCAGGATGAAAATCATATCCGTTTGGAGAAATGATGACGGACGATGCAACCAATCCCCACAATCCTGAACAGGTTGTAATGAAGCGGGCACCGCGCGCCCACAGCAGACCGGCCCACTGCGACGAACAACCCAGCTCGGTGGCAATCGGGCGCAAAAACGAGGATGTGGCAATTCCTGGCCTCGCATTTGCCATATCCTCGTTTTTTTGACAGCCCGTGTCACGTTTTCGAGGATGTGGCAATTCTGGAGCCTTATTTTTGCCACATCCTCGTTTTTTTGGAAGAAACTGCAAGAAACAGAAGGATATGGCAATTTTTCCTCTGATTTTTTGCCACATCCTCGTTTTCGTGACAATCGATGTACAAAAAACGAGGATGTGACAAAACGCCGCCACAAAAGAGGCGAGGCGGCACGAAAAAGGCCGCCCAGCGAGGGGCGGCCTTGGGGTTCGCACTTGCGGAACCTGCGGTGCTGGTGCCATGCACTGCGATGCCAACGCTAGGCGCGCGCCGAGCTGATGCCAGGCTTTGCCGAGCGAGCACCCGGCATGTCGGCCAGGGCACCGGCTTTTGAAGCCTGCAGCTTAGCTGTGGGCCACGTTGTCGGCAGCCTGCTTGGCGGCGTCGGCGGCGGTGTCGATGGCAGAAACGGCCTTGTCGGCAGCGGCCTCGGCCACATCGCTGGCCTTATCGGCGGCGGCATCCACGGCGCTTTCGGCCTTGTCAGCCGCAGCGGGAATCTCGGCGCTCATGGCGGCGGCGGATTCCTCGGCGTTCTTCTGCACCTGAGCGGCGATGCGGGCACGGGCGGCCTCGATCTTGTCGCGCAGGTCGTCATTCTTCTCGGTGAAGGCGGGGCGCACCACCGCGGCGGCCTCCTGCACCTTGGCCTGGGCGGCATCCACAGCGCTCTGGGCGCCGGTTGCCGCAGCCTGAGCCACCTCATGGGTCTTGGCGGAAATGGCGTCTACCACTTCCTGGCCCTTCTCGGTAGCCTGCTTGAAAGCTTCCTGGGCCTGGGCGCCGGCCTCGTTGCCCCACTGCTGCGCGCCGTTGAACACGTCGCCAGCCTTCTCGGCTACCATCTGGCGAGTTTCCGCGCCTCTCCTGGGGGCTAAAAGCAGGGCGCCAAGCGCGCCGGCCAGACCGCCCAAAACGAAAACTGTAAATTTGTTGGCCATAGCTGCCTCCTAATTTCGAAATTACCGTCCCACCATTATAGACAAGTGACCCCGCACTGGCCCCACTGGTTTAATAAGTTTACGAAACGTTGGGAGTACGGAGCATTTCCGGAAAAAGAACCGCCGCATGCGACAAAAACCGCATACTCAGAATGAGGTGGAGGCCACGATGCCTACGGTGCGAGGCAGGACAGATCAGCCAGGGCGTTGTGAAGCGCTTCGAGGGCGATGAGGTCATCGGCGAAGTCCACCTCGATGCGGGCGCGCCCCTCGGCGCGGCTCACCCATGTGGTGGCCCCACGAAAATAGAGGGGAACGGGCGCTGAAGCGGAAAATGCTGGAGCAGCGGGCGAGAGGCGCAGCTGCTGGCTGATGATGAGGTGCTCGAGCAGGTGGGCCGTGCTGGTGTGATCCATCACGGCGGCGAAGGTGGGGCCTTCGTCGTTTACGCAGGCGTGATGGGGCAGGTCGGGATAGCGCTCCAGAAGCAGCCGCACTTGCTGGGGTGTAGTTTCCGCAGCTTGCGAGGCCATCCGCACCAGCACCGTCATGCGTCCAGCGCCAAACTGCACCTTCTCAACAAAAAGGAAGGGCGGGTTATCCGTTTTCATCGGCATTTTGAGCATCGCCGTTGTCAGCTGCATCGCCGCTTCCGTCTGCGTCGCCGCTTCCGGCCGCGTCGCCATCTGCGCCCGAGGAGAGCAGCCCCTTCCCCGAAGCATCGGCAGTGGCATCGGTCATCGCGCCGCCCGGAGCCGGCGCCCGATTCAGATACGTGGCGTTCTCCATAGTGGGCAAGGGGTACTCCTCTCCCCTGGCCTGGGCCAACAGCGCCTGGATAGTCCACCAGAAATCCTCCAGCAGCGTTTCGGTGGCATGGTCTTGCCCATCCACAATCATCAGCTGCTGACGGTTCAGCGAAAATAGATAGCTGCCGCCGCCCTTCAAATTGCCAAATTCCAGCTGGATGGTTTTGTTGGTGGCGTCCAACTGATAATCATAGGCCACGTCACCAGTGAGCACAATTTCATCAGGCGTAATCTGCACAGCCACGTTGGTGCCATTTAGGTACCAGGTGCCCTGAATGTCCTGAGCATCATTGCCGCTGTCGCGCACGTGGTTAAAGGCAATCATCGAGCTTACTCCAACGGCCACCACCGCCACCAGCACCGCCGCCAGCGCAATCTTCACCACCAGTCCCACCGACACCTTGCGGCCACGGGCGGCCTGCGCAGCGTCTTTGGCCTTCTGGCCCGCCGCGTTCACGGCCCCGGCAATGCGCAGATTGCCGGCTACCTTGCCCTTGGCGACAGCCACCTTGCCCTTGCGCTTCGGGCGCCCTTTGCCCTCAGCCTCCTGCTCCCGCTGCTTGGGAACGGCGGAATAGAAGACGGCGCGCTCCTCGTCGGAAACCTCCGCCGGGCCCGCGGCGGCGGGGGTATCGCCATACGCGGCAGCCTCCCCTTCCCCTTCGGGCGCTGAACCGGCAGCACCCGATGCGTTCGCTGCCCGGCGACCGCGGCCACTGCCCTTACCTGAGGCTTCCTCGCCGTCAGCAATGGCCGACGCCTTCTCGCCACCGCGAGAAACGTCCTGCCCGGCAGCGGAAGACACCGTCTCAAGCGATGACTCCTCCACCGCGTCGGCCCCATCGTCGGCAAGGGCGCTGGGGGAATCTGCCGCCGCATCGCCGCCGTGGCGCGCGAGGCTTTCCACCACAACGCCGGCGCCCATTACGGCAGAAACCGCATTTTGGGGAAGCAGGCTATCGGCCGCGCGAGCCCGCCGCGAACCTTCGCCCGACCGGCCCTCGGCCTCGCGCCCGGCGCCCGGCAGCTCATCGGCAGCGCCAGCACCATCGGGCGCCTGGGCCCCGGCGGCCGCGCCCGCTGCCCGCCGTTTACGCGCAGCAGCAAGCCGGGGCGAATCGCCCTCATCCAGGCGGTCTTCCTGTTGGGAAAAATCCTCGGCCGAAAGGGGCGAGCCGCTGTACAGGGCCCCTTCGGCCAGGTCTATAGCTGAAAAATCCTCATACGCCGCAGCATCCGCCAGAGTATGCGTGCCGCTTGCCGGCCCCACGCCAGCCGCAGCGCGCCGAACAACGCCAGCCCCGCGGGCGCCCGCACTCTGCCGCGCGCCCGTGGCCACCTGCTCGTCCGCGGCCCCTTGGGCCGCCGCAGTGGGCTCGGCTGCGGGCGCAGCAGCGCGGCCCCTCTTTGCAACAGAGGGACGCTGCGGTTCTCTCTTCGGTTTCTTTCGCCTGGTGGGAGCCATGTTCGCCTTCAGCAGAAGCCCAGCGCAACCAACGTGCGCCCTCTTCGCCGTTTGCCTGCTTTAGGCCTCGGGGCCAATCACGGTCACGCCGCCCATGTAGGGCACCAGTGCGTCGGGCACTTTCACCGAGCCGTCCGCCTGCTGGTAATTCTCCAAAATGGCGGCCATGGTGCGGCCCACTGCCAAGCCCGAGCCGTTCAGGGTGTATACGTAACGGGAGCCCTTGAAGTTCTCGGGGTCCTTGTAGCGGATGCCCGCACGGCGCGCCTGGAAATCGGTGCAGCAGCTGCAAGAGGAAATCTCCTTGTAGCCGTTGTAGCAGGGCAGCCACACCTCAAGGTCGTAGGTTTTCGCAGATGAGAACCCGATATCGCCGGTGCACAGGCTGATCACGCGGTAGGGCAGCTCCAGCTTCTGCAGGATGTTCTCGGCGTCGGCCACCATCTTCTCCAGCTCATCGAAGCCGGTTTCGGGGGTGGCGTACTTCACCATTTCCACCTTGGAGAACTGGTGCACGCGGATGATGCCGCGAGTGTCGCGCCCGGCGCTGCCGGCCTCCTCACGGAAGCAGGGGGTGAAGGCGGTGTAGTTCAGCGGCAGCTGGCTGACGTCCAGGGTTTCCTGGGCGTGCAGGTTGGTCAGCTGCACTTCGGCGGTGGGGATGAGGTACAGGCCGCCGGTGGTTTTGAACAGGTCTTCCTCGAACTTCGGCAGCTGGGCAGTGCCGGTGAGGGTGGTGGCGTTGGCTATGGCGGGCACCCACCACTCTTTGTAGCCGCGGCTGGTGTGCTGATCCAGCATGAAGTTGATGAGCGCGCGCTCCAGGCGGGCGCCCAGGCCCCCCAGCACGTAGAAGCGGCTTTCGGCCAACTTCACGCCGCGCTCGAAATCGATGATGCCCAGTTCGGGGCCCAGATCCCAGTGGGCCTTGGCCTCGATGCCCTCGGCGGCGAAGTCGCGTGGGGTGCCCCAGCGGCGCACCTCCGGGTTGTCGTTCTCGTCTTTGCCCACGGGGGTGGCGGCGTCGGGCATGTTGGGGGTGGCCAGCAGCATGTCGCGCAGGGCGTTGTCGGCCACCTCGCGGCGGCGGCTCACCTCGGCCAGCTCGTCGTTGATGGCGCGCACCCGCTCCTTCACCGCTTCGGCATCTTCCTTCAGCCCCTGCCCCATCATGCGGCCGATTTCCTTCGAAGCCGCGTTGCGCTCGGCCTGCAGCGCCTCTTCCTCCTGGATGGCGCGGCGGCGCTCTTCGTCCAATTCGGCAAAGGCCGAGCCGTCCCACGCCGCGTTGCGGTTGCGCATGGCCTCAGCCACCGCCTCTTGGTTTTCACGCACGAATTTGATGTCCAGCATGGGGGCTCCTTTTTTTGCCAACGAACAGAACCTATATAAGTGTAGTAACCGAACAGTATACCCGTTCTGGCGCAGGAGAAACGGATTTGCCCCTCCCCGGCGCCCGTATCGCCGCAGGTGCACGCCCTTAGCTGGCGGGCAAGCGCGGGAAGGGCTTGCCGGCGGCGGCGAGAGCCTCCGCCAGGGCCGCCATCACCTGGGGAACATTAATGGGCTTAGAGAGGTGATTGTTCATGCCGGCGCGCCGCGATTCCGCCACGTCACTGGAAAACGCATTGGCTGACATGGCCAGAATGGGAATGCTGGCAGCATCGGCATGAGCTGAAGCACGAATGGCACGGGTGGCCTCGTAGCCGTTCATGCGGGGCATGCGCACGTCCATCAGCACCGCATCGTAGTACAGCGGCTCGGAGGACTCGAACATATCCACCGCCTCCTGGCCATCATGGGCCCAGTACACCTCCATGCCTTCCTCTTCGAAGATTTCCGTGGCGATCTCGGCGTTCAGCTCGTTGTCCTCCGCCAAAAGAACGCGCACTCCCCTTAGGTCGGGGCCGACCGGCTGCGCGTCGGTGGCGCTCCCAGACCGGTCTGAGGCATCGCTTTCCGAACCGGCGCCCTGCCCGGACAAGCCCGCTAGTCCGGGCACGGGTGCGGAAACGGGGCTCTCGGCGGCCCCCGGGGAGGGCTCTTGGCCGGATAACCCCGCTAGTCCGGGCAGAGCGTCGTCCCGCGCGGCCATTTCCCCTGCGGAATCCGATTTCTGGCCGGATAACCCCGCTTGTCCGGCCACGGGGCGCGAACCGGGAGGTTCCGGGGCCCTGCGGGAAGGTTCCTGCCCGGACAAGCCCGCTAGTCCGGGCACGGGGGCAGAAATCGAGGGCTGAGAGGCTTCTTGGGAGGGTTTTTGGCCGGATAACCCCGCTAGTCCGGGCACGGGGCGCAGGTCGGTCACTGTCGCAGCCGCGTTCGCGCCCTCCGCCCCTGCAGCCGCGGCCGCCCCTTCAGGCGCAGGCGCCACGGCGGCCGCCCCCGCCCCCACAGCCGCAGCCGCGGCCGGCGCCTTCCCCACGCCGGTGTAGCGCGCCGCCGCCCGCACGGCCGCCCACGCCTCACAGTCAGGCACTTCACAAGCCAGCCGCTTGTCCAGCACCACCGTAAACTTCGTACCGCGCCCCAGCTGCGACTCCACCTCGATGCTGCCGCCCATGGCGTTCACCAAGCTTTTCACAATCGAAAGCCCCAAACCCGTGCCCTCGGCGCTCGACCGCCCCTCCATGGCAAAGGGCTCGTACAAGTGCCCCAGATACTCGTGGCTCATGCCAATGCCGTTGTCAGCCACAGTAAACACCAGCGTCTGGTACCCCTCCACCCGCGAGGGTCGCATTTCCACGGCGAAACTCACGTTCCCACCCTCTGGCGTATACTTCACTGCGTTCGTCAGCAGGTTCACCAGCAGCTGCCGCAACCGCGTTTCGTCACCAATCAGCATAACGTCACCCACCTCAGAGGCCTGGCTGCAATAGTGCTGCCGCTTGTGGGCACATTGGGGTTCGATTAAATCGTCGATAGATCGCACCAACTCGCCCAAGCTGAGCGGGGCGTCGATGAAGTTCACCTTGCCGCTTTCGATTTTCGAAATGTCCAGCACTTCGTTGATCAGCTCCAACAAGTGATTCGACGCCCGCTCGATATCCTCCAAATCGGTCTCGATGCGTGCCGTGTCGTTCACGTGGTGCCGTGCCAGATGAAGCTTGCCGATAATCACGTTCATAGGGGTGCGGATTTCATGGCTCATTTGGGAAAGGAATGCCGATTTTGCCTGATTGGCCGCCTCGGCGGACCTCATGGCCTCCTTCATGGATAGCTCCATGGTCACCGTTTCGGTATCGTCCCGCAGCACCACCAGAATTTGGTCCTTACCCTCGTAGCGCAGCGGCTTCACTGAGTAATCCACAAAGCGCTTACGCCCTGTCAGCGTCGACACCAGCGAAAACTGTCCGCGCATGGTTTCGCGCACCGCGCCGCGCCGCAGGCGCTCCAGCAGCACGCGTCCCTGCACCGACACCTTCAACTGCTCCTCTAACGCCGGCGTTGCCAGCAGCTCTTCCAATGTATGGCCGAAAATGCGCTTGTTTTTCGCCACGATGGTGGTCAGCCTGCCGTCACTAGGGGAATAGAGGGAAACGCCGAACTCCATGAGATCGGAAAACGCGCTGTACAGCCGTGCTTTCATCTCGCTCTGCTGGGCGCGCAGCTGGCGGTAGTACAACAGCAGCGCCACCGCAATTGCGATGACCAGGCACACCGCCGAAAACCCCATGGCGACGTCCAGCGCTGCGGAAACCATGGAGGCGTCGGCCCGCACCGAGTCCACCGTCAGCACGTTGCCCACGCACCAGGAGCCGCGGCCGGTGGGGGCCAGACAGATGTAGCATTCGCTGTCGCCCACCAGCCCCACCACGATCACCGACTGATCGCGCCGCAGCAGGTTTTCCGCTTCCCCCACTGTGGAGGTGAGGCGGTCGGACCCCAACAGCGCCGGGGCGCCACTGGCTCCGCGCTGCCAGCGATCCATGGAATCGCCCACAAACTGGTAAGCGGACGTGCCAGCAACGGGGAAGTTGGCCATTTCCGACGAAACCAGCAGCACTTCACCCGTGGCGGAATCGAACAAAAACGCCCCCAGGTGCTGGCGGAATGAGCCGATGGAATCGCTAGCCACCATCGAAAGGGGTATCTCCACGTACAGTGTGCCGATTTTCCGCCCATCCAAAAATAGCGGCTTTTGGGCAATGCGAGAATACTGACCACTAGCGCTCAAAAACGCCGCCGAATAGCCCATCTCCCCCTGGCTCAGGGAGATGTCCTGGGGGAAATCGGAAGGCTTGAACGGCTTGCCCTCGGCCGTAACGCCGTTGCCGTCTTCGCTGGCGAAAGCCACGCCGCTGAAGCCCATCGAGTTCTTCAGCGCCAAAAGGGCCGGCTGAATGCGGGACAGGTCGTCGTCTTCAACGGTGAAGGCCCCGATTGCCGACTGGATGAGCAGCGCCCGCTCCCCCACCGACTGCGCCGCTTGCTCGGTGAAGGCCAGCGCCTCATCTTCGCCGGTGCTTTGCAGCCACCGGTTCAGGTAACTGGCCACCGACAGCATGACGCCCACCAAAACAGCAACCGCCACCACCACAACGGCGACGATTATTTTGGAATGGGGAACTCCTTCCCGCCTTGTATTTTGGCGCTCTGGGGCCATCAATTGCCTGCGCTTTTCTATCCATCGTGGAGATTTGGGCAACCGCGAACGGCGCGTTGGTATTCAAATCCCAATCGTGTAAAATTGGCGATTGTGATTTTGCCACAGGCGAATGAACCCCCAGATTCACTGTAACGAGGATGTATATATGGATTTCGAGGCGCTTTACCACTTTCTTTTCGAGTCGTTTGCCGGCATCGGCGTGCTGATTGGCGCCGGGCTGGTGATCAGCGTGATTGCCTGCGTGATCATGGAGCGCCGCACTCGCAAGGTGTACAAGAACCACGAGAAGACGGCCGACGACTGGTCGCTGTTCGACGATGACGACGAGGAAGAGGAAGAGCAGAAATAGCGTGTTCGGCGCCTCGGCGGCCAGGCCGTCAGACCCCGCCGCGCCCGACGGAGCTTCGGCCGACGCACCACCCCCCCCCGCACGAGAAACGCCCGAGCCTTTCGGCCCGGGCGTTTTTGTTTCCAGCAGAAAACGAACACCGCCCCATTCACCTCCGGGCTGGAATTCGTAGGGCAGAGATTCTATCTCTGCCTAAGCAGCAACCCTCACGTTGCTCGCCGACGGAGCTACTCCTCCAGCAGAGCGCACACCTTCCCCAGCAGGGGCTCGAAGCTCACGCCGCGCTCGTGGAAATGGGGCTGCTCGGCCGACACCAACATGGCGTCGTGCACGAAGGAGCCGGCGAAATCCACCGCCTCGCTTAAAGATCGCCCGGCCATGATGGCCGCCAGCAGGCAGGAGGCGTACACGTCGCCAGTACCGTGTAACATGTAGGGCAGGTACTCGTTGTGCACCTCCACCGTTTCGGTTTCGGCGCTGCCCACGAAGTTGCGGATGAGGGTTTCGCCTTCCCGCTGGATGCCCTTCAGCACCACGGTTTTGGCGCCGCGGCCGATGAGCGCGCGGATGATGCGGTTGGCCTCGGCGTCGGAAATATCGGTGCCCTGCCACTCTTCGCCCAGAATGATGGCGGCCTCGGTGAGGTTGGGGGTAAGCACGTCGGCGTCGCAGGCCAGCTGCGCCATGGCTTCGCACAACTCGGGGGTATAGGTGGGGTATACCTTGCCGTGGTCGGCCATCACCGGATCCACAATGCGCAGCGCGTTGGGGTAAGTTTCGTAAAGGCTGCGGATGATGTCCACCTGCTCGGGCGCGCCGAGGAAGCCGGAATAGATGGCGTCGATGTCCACGTTTATGCCTTTCCAGGCGTTGAGGTATTCCGCGAGGATGCTGGTGGTGTCGTGCATGTACCAGCCGGGGAAGGCGGTGTGGCTGCTGAACAGGCCGGTGGGCACCGGGCACACGTCGCAGCCGGCGGCGGACAGCACCGGAATGGCCACGCCCAGCGAGCACTTGCCGTAGCCGCACAGGTCGTGAACGGCGGCGATGCGGGGGATGTAGGCGCCCTCGCGCTGGTACAGGTACAGTTCAGGCGCGGGGGAAACCGCAGGGGCGGAAGTGATTTGGGGCATGGGGCCATCTCCTTAAGATGAGGTTTCAAACGGCCATGATGGTAGCACTCTTTCGGGACAAAGTTGCCGCTGGCGCTTCACCAGCACCCAATCGCAACCGGCCAGTTGCTGACGGCGAAGCTTGCGGGCGGCGAAGGCGGCGAAGAGGCGCCCCGATGCAGTAGAATAGGCGCCAACAAAAATGCGAGGCCGAGGAGTTGCGCCGCCGTGGCAAAGCAAAAGCTGCTGCTGGACAGATACCGCGTGGTGAAAGCCGTGGGAACCGGAGGGTTCGCCACGGTTTACGAGGCCTTGGACACGCACCTGAACCGGCCGGTGGCCATCAAGGTGTTCGAGCTTTCGGAAAGCGATGCGGCGGGCTTCCATCTGGCGGCGCTGGATGGGAAGATCGCGGCGGAGCTTGAGGGCGCGGGCGAGGGCTCGACGACCGGAGGCGCGGGCGGCGGAGCGGCGGCGCACGGGGACGCGGCGGGCGGCAGCCAAGGCGCAGCCCCTGGTCAGGGCGCGGGCGGCGGGGCCGATGGGGCAGAGCCGGCCACGGCGGCCTTCCCTTCCGACCCCTCATTTCTGCGGGCGCGGGAAGAGCGGCTGGCGGCCCGCAACGGCGCCAGCCTTCGCAAAAAGCCGAACTTCGAGGAACTGGCCCAGGCCTTTGAGGAAGAGCTGGAGCAGGAAGAGCGGGCGGCCCAGGGAAGCGGCGCGCAGGCAAGCGACCTGGCCAGTGGGGCGGCAAGCGCGAACGGCGCAGCCGAGGCCGCGGCCCTGAGCGACGCCGGCAAGAGCGGCGTCATCGACCTGGACAACACGGTGCCCTGGGATGAAGAGGAAGACCTGGGGCCCGATGAATATTTCGAGAGAGCCAGCGATTCGCCGACCGCGGAGGGCGATGACGGCAGCAGCCACGGCGCCCATGCGGCCCCGGGCGCCGGCGATGACGGATTCGACGACGAGCCGGAAGACGAACCGGCCCTTGCCTTCAACGGGCCCGCCAGCCTTCCCATCATCGGGGCGGCGGCCGGGCAGGGGACGGGCGCGCCGGCCCATGGCGCCCACGCCGCGCCAGCCGAAGGTGCCCCCGCCGACGGCTCCGCTTCCGCCGCAGATGCGCCGGCCGCCAGCCAACCGGGCAGCGGCACCGCCGTCATGCCGGAAGCCGCGGCCCCTTCCTCTTCCGCAGATAATTCCGCCCCCGCAGCCGACGCGGCCGACGAGGACGAAGACGACGCCGACGAGCCCCTGACCTCGGCTTTTGATAGCATTCCCGCCATTGTGGAGGCGCGGCTGATTGCCGGCCTGAACGACCCCAACATCGTGACGGTGTACGACTGCCAGGAAAGCGAAGGGCGCGCCTACATAATTATGGAGTTCGTGGACGGCCTGACGCTGGCGCAACTGCTGGACAAGGTGGGCGACCAGATTACGCTGGACATGGTGGCTGCCATTGTGGCGGCGGTGACGGGCGCGCTGGAGACGGCCCATCGCCATAATGTGCTGCACCTGGACATCAAGCCGGAGAACGTGCTGATAGATCAACAGGGGCAGGTGAAGGTGACCGACTTCGGCCTGGCCACGCTGGCGGACGCTTCCGGCCACGGCCACGCCGCCGCCGGCACCATCGGCTACATGCCGCCGGAGCAGCTGCGCAGCCAGCCGCTGGACGTGCGCACCGACGAATGGGCGGTGGCCAGCCTCACCTACGAGATGCTCACCGGCACCAACCAGTTCATCGTGGACGACCCGAAGGACGCGCTGCCGGCCATTGAGGATTCGGAGCTGCCGGTGCCCTCGCAGATGTGGGACGAAGCCGGCGATGCGCTGGACGACGTGGTATTCGCTGGCCTGGACATCGACCCAGACGACCGCTACCAAACGGTGGAGGAGTTTGCCCAGGCCCTGCTGCCGCAGCTGGGCAGCGCCCGCAAAGGCAAAAAGCAGCTGGCCAAGGCCGTAACGGCAGAAGAGGAACCGGAAGAAATTGAGGAAGAACCGGTGCCGCAAGGGCCGGTGATTCCCCTGGTAGACCGCGTGGGGCCGCGGGGCGCCCAGCTGCTGGTGCGCATTTTGAGCGCCCTCTGCTGCGGCGGATGCGCCGCCGTGGCCATGGTGAACTTCCACGCGCTGGGGCTTTCAAGTTTAGGGCTGGCGGTGGACGCGCCGTTTGTGTTCTGGCCGCTTTTGGTGGCGGCCGTGGCGCTGGCGGCGGTGCGCCCCACCTTCGGCTCCCTGGCGGCACCGCTGTTCTTGGCGGTGAGCTTCTTCGCCAACGGGGCGTTTCTGCTGGCGCTGGGCTTCGGGGCCCTCACAGTGCTGTGGTGGGTGAAATTCTGCAGCCAAGACGAGGCCATGGCCCTGTGCGCCCTGCTGGGGCCGGCCGCGGGGGCCATCGGCATGGGGGCGGTGGCGCCGCTTACGGCCGGCGCGCTGATGTCGGTGGGGCGCGCGGCGGTGTGCGCCGCTTACAACGCGCTGTTTGCCCTGGTGATGGCCTGCCTGGGCTCGTGCACGCTGCTGGGATGGAACGCGGCCGCCAATGTGGTGTTCTCCATCAACATGCAGTCGGTGTTTTTGAACGTGGTGCAGCGGCCGGAAACCTGGCTGATGGCCGTGGCCTGGGTGGGGGCAGCGGCGCTGTTCAGCCTGTTCTGCGCCCGGGGCACCCGTTTCTTCGATGTGCTGGGAAGCGCGGCCGGCGCCGCGGTGCTGCTGGTGGCCGGTTGGGCCTGCGCGCAGCTGTCCACCGGTTTCGACCCGCTCTCGCTGGCCGGTTGCATCCTGCCCGGCGCCTTCGCCGTGGTGCTGGCGCTGCTGGGAGTGCCCGACCGCGCCCGCCGCGACATCGACGACTGGGAAGCCCTCCGCAACCTGGACGACCTGGCCTAACGGGAGGCCGTACCAGTAGCCGGCCCGACGGGAAGCCGCACTGGGAGGACTCGTCGCACGGCAAGTCTCACGAGCGAGCAATGCCCATGCCCTGAAGCAGGTCGGCGATGCGGGCATCGGACTCTTCGGCCGAAATGGCAGCCGCGCCCGACCGCTCCTCCAACTCGGCCTCCCGCAGCCCCAAACGAGCACGCTCGCGCATCGCCGCATCACTCGTTTCGCCGCCGTTTTCCCAAGTCGCATTTTCCCGCAGCATCATAGCCTCACCATCTCTCTCTTCACCGCATCCTTGAAAGGCCCCGATAGCAACTCGGACCTCTCATACACGTCAACGGGAAACAACGCAGCTCGAACAACGTACGCGCTCCCAACTCTGCCCCACTCGCCCCATTGGGCAATTCTTTCGCTTGGGGTAATCTATTCTCCTGACAGCAACAATGCTGATTCGGTGCCCCGCACTAAAAGGAGCCTCTAATGAAAAAGGCACGCCACTCTTCCCGTCTTGCCCTCGTTGCAGTCGCGGCAATTTCCTTGGCCATTGCCCTTGTGACGTTTGGCTGCAAGCCCGCCTCGCAGGAGTCCGCGAAACCTGAGGACTTTTATGGCACATGGGTCATATCCTCGATGGACGTGGATGGCGAAACCGTTTCTTTTAATGGCGAAGACGATGAGATGTTCGCCATGGGCCTGAGCGTGAGCGAAGACGGGATGGCTTATTTCTTTGTTGGTTCCGAAGTGACCGCAGACGAATACTCCATTAAGGGGAATACACTCACAATTAAGGATGCCCTTGATGGAACCACTATGCCGTTTCGTCTGAAAAACGGAGTCTTGTCACTCGACTGGAACGACGTAAAGGGGCCCGCTCGCGACGAGGCGGGAATTGATGGAAACGTTGTGCTGCGCTTTACGCGCACTCATACGGACTCCAACGCCAAGCAAGAAAACTACCTCGGGAAATGGACCGGCTATGATGTCATGCTTTCCGACGGCGACGGCGAGCCTATGGCCCTGGCCGACATTGGCATGTCAAGCAGCTTGATCATAAATAATGACCTCACTGGCCGCCTGGTAATCACGATGGATGGCGATGAGGACGTCTACGACCTTCGGCTTGAGCAATCCACAAAAACGTACGGCTACGTCGCTTACGTGGATGGCTCGGCGGAGCCTCAAGCCTCCTTGTCGTACCTCCAAAGCGAGGGCGGAACCGACTGGCTAACCCTAACGATTATCCTCGACGACGGCAGCTTCATGCAATTCAGCTACACAAAGGAGTAGGGCGAGCTTCCCCATTACGCCGAACGAAGCTCCTGCAGAATCTCGTCAACTCGAGCGATAAACAGGGGAAGCTCCTGCTCAATCACGGCACCAATCATTCGCCAATTGGTTCCCTCGTAATTGTGCACCAGGCGATGCCTAAGACCAGCAATGCTAGACCACGGCTGGTCCGCATAAGAAGCAATCAATTCATCGGACAAACAGTTCACCTGCTCGCCAATATCGAATAGAGGAGTAGCGACCATCCACTGGAGCTTAAAATCCTCCATGATCGCTTCCTGGTTAATGCCCTCCTGCGCAACAACCGAAAGAAGCTGATGACCTATAGCAGACACGCGTTCAAGACGATAAATGTCTGTCTTCATAGCAACACCAGCTCTTTGTATACCGCATCTCTGAAGGGGCCCGGAGAAAGCTCCGACTGCTCGTATACGTCAACCGCTTTTCCCGACTGCCTATGGAGTTCCTCGGCCAGACCAAAAATACCCAACGGGCGGAACCCTTCGTTGCCCACCAGGAGCACGTCAATGTCTGAATCCTCATCGGCGTCGCCTCGTGCATAGGAGCCAAAAAGAGAAGCGCTCTTCATGTCGTAGCGATCGAGAAGGGGCAAAACAATGTCCCGTATCTCATCTTGAGTCAGAACCACAGCACCCCTCCTTCTTGCATTGACGCCTTTTGCAAGACGATTCTAGCATATCGGGGAAACTGCGGCCGCCCAGGGGCCGCCGCGGCATCGACTGCTACGGCCCTGTTAGATTAGCCCAAATTGTCGGCGTACTGTGCGTAGTAGAGCCGGGGCTGTGCTATCTAAAAGCCAGTGAATCCCGATATGCTATAGGCAAGGGCACCCAAAGCGGAGGAGGTATCAATATCAAGAGAATAGAGGGCCACGAGGGCAAATACTATCACGACATACAGGACAAAGAAGGCGATAATCACTCCGAAGCCCGCAAGTGCAGCTCCCCCTGCCGTTATCTCCTCGTCATCCTCCATGATAAGCAATTTGATCAAAACACATATGGCACCAGCCGACAACCAAAACCAGACAAAAAATGGTGCAGTTTCAAGGTGAAAAAGGTAGGGAAGGCCAAGCATGCAGATGGATATGAACTTATAGATAGCCTCGCCGGGAAAATAGAAAATGCAGGCCGCAAGAGGAAGCACAAGTCCCAAGAGTACAAACAGCCCTAGCTCAATCCATAAAAAAACTCTTCTAGCATTTATCATCGTTCCACCTGACCTCTTTCTCTTTTAACCGTCTCGATAGGGAGATGATACGCATCGGCAGTAACCCCATTGCCCAATAGGGTGCCCCTGCTTTGACTAGAGTGGGCCTGGTCGCCAAACCACGAGTTGCGCGCATTCCATGCAGGGTATAATCCCCTGCATGGAATGCTTGACCTGCCATAACGCACACCGCCCGCCCTCTTCCAGCCTCACTGCTTGCGCCGCTACAGCCCTACTGAATCCGCTCCGGCTACTGCCTGCTCATGAGTGAACCCCTCAAATTCGAGCTGCTTAATGAGCCCTGAACGGGAGAAGGGCTTTAGGTCCATGTAATCTTTTGCCTTCGGCCTAGCCCGTGGGGCACGGCGCTTACATAATTATTCCGTTCGCGACATTTCTTTGAACTTCCGGTTATATTATCGCGCTCGCGATAATTGCAGCTAAATCCTATGCTATTATCGCGAACGCGATAACGAATGGAGGTACTCGTGAGCGTGCTGACCGCCAAAGATTTTGGGTCTGCAATTCGAACTAGACGAAAGAAGCTCGGCTACACTCAGGCGCAACTGGCCGATGCGTGCGGCGTAGGCGTCATGTTTGTCTCGCAGTTGGAGAACGGGAAAGAAACCACTCAGCTGGAAAAAGCCCTGCGCGTAGCCAACATGGTGGGACTGACTATCGATCTTAAAGAGCGAGGTTGATTTTGGAACTGCACGTTTTTGGCGAGATCGATGGCACCCGCCACCTTGTAGGTGCCCTCCAGACCGTGCCCGGCAAGGAGGAGCAATTTACCTATAGCTCGCAGTTCCTGGATTCCTTCCCCCAGTGTCCCTTGTCTGTGGCACTGCCCTTTTCCGTCGGTACATTCCCAGCCCGGCCCACTCGTGCCTTCTTTCGCAACCTGCTTCCCGAGGGAACTGCTCTGGCCGCAGTTGCACGTGCTCTTGAAGTGAAAAGTACCTCCTACCTTAAAGTTTTGAAAGCACTGGGCACCGAGTGTATTGGAGCGGTAATCCTGAGCGACAGTGAAGACGCGGCGGAATCCGATGGCCATTACATACCCATCTCGCGTGAAAGCTTGCACGAAACGATGGGAAAGGGCGCCGGTGGGATTGCCGAGCTTCAAGAAGAGGCGAAGCTTTCGCTTGCAGGAGCACAGTCGAAAATGGGCCTTTATGCAGAAAAGCGAAGCGGCAGTATCTCTTACGCCATCCCCATGGAGGGAGCAGCTTCCACTCATATCGTGAAGGCTCCCAACAGGCGGTTCGAACAGTTGAGCGAAAACGAGCACTTTTGCCTCATCCTCGCAAAGTGCGCCGGGCTTCGAACGGCGGATTCCACGATCGATATTCTTGGAGAAGACGCCATTTATGTGACTAAGCGCTTTGACAGAGAGTTCTCCACGCACGAAAAGATGCCGCAGGTCGAAAAGAGCCCCCGAGTTGTTCGACTGCACCAAGAGGATTTTTGCCAAGTTCTGGGGAAGCTGCCTGAGCAGAAGTACGAGAAACCAGGCCAACAATATGCAAGACTGGTCAGGGAGGCCATTCTGACCAACTCGTTGGATCCCTTGGGTGATATGGATCAATTTGTTCGCATGTTGATTGTCAACGCCATTGTGGGCAACTGCGATGGGCATCTTAAAAACCTCACCGCCTTGCGCGGAGGAGACTGGCGCCAATTCCGCCTGGCACCCGCCTACGACATTGCGTCAACCGTGATATACAAAGGTCTCGACCGTCATATGGCAATGCGTATAGGCGAAACGAATAAAATCGATACAGTATCGATGGAGGACTTCTTGGCCTTGGCGAAGGAACTCTCCCTATCTCCAAGGGCTATGGCGAGTCTCGTAGATGAGGTTTGCTCTCATATATCCGCGGCAATGGATGCAGAAGCTGTAGCCCTCGAAAATGCGCTCAACCGTCCTCTTGGAAAGGTTCAGGAGATAGTCGAATTTGCAAGAGCCCAGATAGACAGAATAGGCGTCACGTGCTCCTAGCGGAAAGCCCTAGCGCCGTTCGCGCTCAGCAGGAAAAGGGCTATTTGGCCAGGCAGTTCCGAAGCCTTTGCCTTGAGGATGAACAACATGTCCAGGAACTGTTCCATGGCTCTCCTTTAGAAGCTAGGCCACACAACGAGTCGTGAAGTTTCCTTAACGTTGCTACCGATAATGGCTCACGGTCCTTCAGCTATCCCTCTTCCTGCTCCAGCCAGTCACACATGCGCATAGCCTTTCGCCTCCTTCTTCTGGAGACGACGTCCGCAATGACACCAATTGGCAGAATGATGATTGGGGCAAGGATTAAAATCAGCAACAGGCCAGCAAAAACAGGGTTCCCCCCTTCCCCGCCGGTGCTTCCAAGCACATCATATTGAATAATCGCAATCTGTAGTGATATGTCAGCGAACGAACCGTCGAGCGCGTTTTGAGACGGCTTCAGGATAGCGGCACTATGGAGAAGGAGGGTGCCGCCCGGACAACCGCCCATCGCAAGAAGAACTCGCATCCGCAGCAAGGTATAATCCCCTGCATGGAATGCTTGACCTGCCATAACGCACTGCCCGACGATGCGGCTTTTTGCCCTCGTTGCGGAGCGCGTTGCGCTGACGCGTCGGAGGCGGCGGATTTTCGCTATGCGGCCTTCATCAGCTATCGCCACATCCCGCGCGATGCGCAAGTGGCCAAGCAGGTGCAGCGCGCCATCGAGACCTTCCGGCTCCCTCGGCATATTTCACGTGAAACGCTGGCCAGCCCAGATGCGGCCCGCGGCGATGGCGATGTCGCCGATTCCGCCCGTTTGTCCAACGCCAGCAATACCGCCAGCGCCACAACCCCTTGGCCCAAACCCGGCGCCCCGCTGGGAAAGTGCTTCCGCGATCAAGACGAGCTGGCCGCCACCCACTCGCTGCCCCAAAGCATCCGCGATGCGCTGGCGCAATCCCATGCGCTGGTGGTTATCTGCTCGCCCGAGGCGAACGAAAGCGCCTGGGTGCAGCGGGAAATCGAGATGTTCGCCCAGCTCCACGGCCGCGAGCGCATCTTCTGCGTACTGGCCGACGGCAGCTCAAGCGAAAGCATCCCTCCCCTTTTGAAATCAAAACTGACCGCCGACACAAGCGGCGTGATGCGCGAGATGCCCGCCAGCCCCCTCGCAGCCGACCTGCGCCCCAAAAGCCCGCAGCCGCAGAAGGCGGAATTGCTGCGCACCATCGCCGCTGTGGCCGGCCTGAACTACGACGACCTGAAGCAGCGCCAGCGCGCTCGGAAGCACCGCCGCATCGCCGCGGCCCTCGGCTCGGCCGCGGCCATCGTGGCCCTCATCGGCGCATTGGCTTTCCAGTCCTACAGCGCCTACCAAACCGCGCTCATCGAAGAGTCAAAGTCCCTCGCCGCCCAAGCGCTCAGCCTTTTTGCCGAAGGCGATCGCAGGCAGGCCATCGAAACGGCCCTGCGCGCACTGCCCTCCTCCGAAAGCGATGGCAGCCGCCCTCTGGTCCCCGAAGCACAAGCGGCCCTCGAAAAAGTCTTGGCCGCTAACCCCGATCCAAACCAACGATGGGTCCCCCTGTACTCCATCGATATGGAAGACGACATCATCGATTGGGCGCTTAGCGGGGACAATCGGTGGGTTGCCCTGCTCGACAAATCGGGTACGGTTTCCGTCTTCAACGACCACACTGGGGAAGAGCTCACAACAGTGAAGCCCAAAGCATTTGCCGATCAAACGCTGAGCGACCCCAGGCTAGATTGGTTCATCGAGCCCTTCGGTCCCGTGGGGCTGCTGATGGCAAACCGCAGGGGATCAGGGGATCTCTCGGCCATGGCGCCCCCTGACGCAGATACGCTCAAATCTTTCGAAGATATGTACGCACTCTGCACAGCGGCATCCGGTTCCGACGGTGCCTCCTGCATATTTCAGCGGATGGAAGACGGGCTTTACGCCTGGCGAATAGGACTAGAGGACGAAAGCGCCTGCCTTGTTGCCCGCGATTTCTCTGGCTTCTGGTATCCAAATCAAACTCTTATTATGAAAGACATCCTCCTTCAGGATTCGCAGCCTCAAATCCTGCCTCCCGACCTGAGTGGTTTTTACGCCCGCTGCCTCAACGATGATTCTTCGGCCGCCTATGCCTTCATGGGGTCCACTCTCTATTCTTTTGACTTTGAAAGCGGGCAGGCTTCCTCGATAAGCTTTGCGGGACAGACGATGACCAGCATGATATGGCTTGACGGCGATCTGTTTTATACCGCGACCGACCAGTCCGAGAAAAACGATGCAGCCAGCCTTCCTTTCTCTATTGGTGCAGTGCATGCCGACCCTACTCCAGACAAACAACTCTGGACCCATGAAGACACTTACCAGTTCACCTACATGCACCGAAACGGCAATCTCTACTCCGCCATCAACCCACCTCGCATATGTGACATCATTAAAGAGCCCGGCGAGCATCTTTTGCTTATAGCCGCAGGTTCAACCATCCTTGCAGTTGATGCGAACACCGGCGAAGCTACCTATCAACATACCTTTGGCAGCTCCATCGAAAACGCTGCATTTTGCTTCGTCGAAGAAGACCAATGGGCCTATGTCGTGGTTTTAAATGACGGCACCATCGACATCCTTTCTCCCATGTATTCGGTTACCACAATCAGCGACCAAAGCGCGTTTGCCACACCCTATATCGTCGACTTTGCCGACATCTGCTTCTCCAGAGGCACTGGAAACCCCGTCGCCTTCATTCATGCTGCAGACCAGCCCAACCGCATCGTTTGCTATCAGTTCCTGCCCACTTACGAAAACACCGAATTCGTTGAATGCACCCTCGACGAGCTTATCGAGATGGGCAATTCCTTCCTCGGTCGCGCTTAGGCCGCACTTCATTGCCCAATGGTTGGAGCACCAACGTTTATCATGCTTCTTGATGGAAAACTAGCTTCGCCAACGGGCGCAAACCCATGCAGGAGGAAACGGCCAGCCATGAGAAAAGCCAGGTCACGGGCAACGAACCCCGCCGAGGCCGTGCAACGTGCCCTTGAGCACGAACTGACCAAGCGCAATGGCGACATGAAGCCCATCGAATTGGTGAAGGTGGCCATTTCGGCCTATCAGTCCTTCACGTTCAACGAGGATGGCCCAATGGCGGACGCCGATCCCTGCGCAGTGGAGTCCGCCGACAGCATTGGCCTGCGCAGGGGCACTCAATCGGCCGTCGACCGGTTGCTCTTCAACGCCAACTACTGGTGCGCCGCCTACGAAAAGCGCATCGTGGCCGCGTGCGACACACCTGACGACGCCCGCGCCTGCCTGCAGGCCGTCTCCGTTTGGACCGCTCACACCCTGAAGCTGAACACGCTCTCCCCCACTGAAACAGTGGCCATCTTCGAGCGGTTTTGCCCGCCCTTCGCGCTGAACCATCGCCGCGGATCGCACGAGCGCTCCCGCACTGGCAAAGGCCCCCTGCCCGACCTGAAGCGGGCCATCGACGAACTTCGCCCCCATGCTTCCCATCGCTCTTTGGAGGCGCTGGACGAGATTGTGCGCAGCATGGAGCGCGAAGCCGCCGACTACGAAGCGCTGGGGGTAAACGGCTCGCTGCAAGCGCTGTTTGACATCCTATCCGCTTGGTGCCTGCAGGACCGAATTCCGCTGGTCAACGGCGCTTGGTGGAACGACAGCCGTGTGATGGAAAACCTCGTGAATGCGCTTCACCAGCGCTTTCTGGAGCTGGGGTTCTGCGAATCGGCCTGCGACTACTTCCTCGACTCATGCCTTGAGGCGCTGGACGCCTACCATCGCGACCTTTCGAGCGAGCCTTCCCCGCTGAGCGAGCTGGACATTCCCCAGCTCATCGCGCTGGTGCAAACGGCCCGGGAAACGTACCCCAACTTCGAGAGCGAAGACTACGGCGACGCGCTGCCCAGCTGGCTCATCGGCAAAGAGCAGCTTATCTGGAACATCGTGGTGTGCGCGCTGTACGGCCCCGCCAGCGCTCGGCCGCTGCTGGTGGATTCGCCTGCCTTGCTGGCGAAGGACGGCTATGCGGGCAAAACCGACGTCATTACCGAGTTGGCCCAAACTTCGTTCATGCGCTACACCGCCGACCGCATCGCTTCGCAGACCGACATGGAGTACGCCACATTCGCCAGCCTTCCAACCGATCTGCGGAATTCCTCCATCGCCTACATCAGCAGCATTCACAAAAAGCTGGAAACGCTGGGATACGAAGTACTGCCCGCCGGCAGCTGCTACCCCGACCGCTGCGTGAGCGCATTCACCGCCAGCGAGGTGGAGTGCCTTGCCATCCTTGAACACCGCCGCTGGCTGCGGGAACGGCAAAAGGCCGGCTGGCACTACGGGCCCGCCAAGAACACCATCCTCAAGGAGAGCCCTTACATCGTGCCCTGGGAGGAGCTTCCCGACCGCGCCAAAGAATGGAATCGCTCGGCGGTGCGCAGCATCCCCAGCCTACTAGCCAGCGTCAACCTCGCAGTAGTGCGCTAGCGCCTTTGCCCCCTCGGCGTGCCTTCCGCAGCTAATCCCTTGCCCGCGCATGGCCGCACCCGCGGCACCATAAGTATCTTCGCCATTTTCACCAATTTGGCGAAGATACTCGCTTGCGTGGCGAAGATACTTCCACCGCGTAAAGCCTCCGGATGCCCCCAGGCACCATCGAGAAGGTGGGGGCTGCGAGGGCTACGGCTTATCGGCGGGTTGCGACGGCGCGCTGACGCAAATTTCTTCCCTGTCGCAAAAAACTTCTTGCCACACGCGACAGGGTTGGGTATTATTAACAACGCTCTTCAAGGAGAGCCACGCATGCGGGCGTGGCGGAATTGGCAGACGCGTACGGTTCAGGTCCGTATGGGGGCAACCCCATGGAGGTTCAAGTCCTCTCGCCCGCACCACTTACTTACAAATCGCCGCCAGGCGATTTTTTATTTCTCCTCTGAAAAACGCCCTGTTTTGACAGCTACCTTCAGTTTCGTGTCAAAAGTGGCCTTTATTCCGAGCCGCCCTTGTCGAACTGCGCCCACAGAGGCGAGTCCTCTCTCCGGCTTCTATCGGGCCCACTGGCTCTTGCGGGGAAGAGGCATCCGGTTTGGCGAACTGAAGAGCAGGCAGGGGCGCAAAAGAAAAGCGAGCCGGGGGTTGGCTCGCTCTTTGTTGCCGATGACGCCGCCAGGATACCCAGGAAGAGGAGAGAGGAGGGAAACCAGGATGGCTGGCCAGCTCATCGTGCCGTGTTGACTTTGGACCCGATTAAGAGGAGAGAGCTCGGGTCCGCAGATTTTCAAGGCGTCAGAACCATGTCCGTCTTTCTGACAAGGCGAAGTTTACCATAGTTAACACCTTTGTAAACCCCTTTTGGTTTACTGTTTCAAACTTTTTTGATGGGCAGAGCACTGGCGTCAAGGGGCGCTCGCCTTTGTTGCCTAGAGAGAAAAGCAAGCCAGAAGATGGGCGAGCGCAACGAAGCAAAGAGGCTAGCGCTTCGTTGGAATTGCTCCTCAGCCCTTTGGCCCGCAAAAAAGGCAGAGATAGAATCTCTGCCCTACGAATGATCCAGCGAAGGCGAGGGGCCCGGCTAATGAGGCAAAGGGACAGCCCTAATGACTCATGCGCATGAGTCATTAGGGCTGTCCCTTTGCCTCACTCGCTGGTGCGCTTTAGCGGGCGTGGCGGCCTCGGGGTTCGGAGGCGTTGCTCCAAGGCATGGAGCGCTTGCCCTCCACCGGATTTTTCGGACGATCGGCCATGCGCTGGTCGTAGGGAACCTGGCCGGGGTAGCCGCCCTCTTGGCTATGAGCGTCGAAGGAGTCCACCATACCGTCGAAGTTATCGGGGTGGGCGGGGCGCGCCTTCACGCGAGGCTCTGCCGGGGCCGCATGGTAGTTGGGGTCGGAAGGCACATAGTGCACGCCGCCGGGGGTTTGCACCGACGGGCTAGCCGCCCCGCTGTAGCCCCCCTGGGAAGGAGCCGGATGATAGGCCTGCTGGGCCGCGGCCTGGGCTGCAGCCTGCGCCGCCGGCCGCCCCGCCGCAACTCCGCCGCGAGCCGCCACCGTGTATCCGGCCGCTGCCGCAGCAGCGCCGTAACCAGCAGCCGGAGCGGCCGCCGCCTGCTGCTGGGCCGCACGCATCTGGGCTTCGCGGGCCGCTTGCTGACGCACCCGCGCCGCCTGGGCCGCACGGACCTGGGCCTCACTGCGCGGATCGAGCCCCGCATAACCGGCGCCACCGGTTTGATCTACTCCATAGGGAACATTGATGGCACCGCGGCCACCGCGGCCCCGCTGCTTGCCTTGCGTCGGCTGTTGAGCCTGGGCCGCAGTCCGCGCGCCCGCCTGGCCAGCAGGCGCAGAGCCCATGGGCGTACCAGCAGCTGCCTGCCCGGGCATCGGCTGGGCCGCCACCGGAGCCCCCATGGGCCGGCCCCCCATCGCCTGCCCGCCGGAGGCCTGGCCCGGCACTGGCTGGCCGCCCATGCGCTGCCCGGCCGCAGGAGCCACCGGCCGCTGCGCAGCCTGTTCGCCGGCCGGCGCCGCTGCCGCCTGGGGCCGCCCTGCCGCTGCGGCACCTTCGCCGCCAGCCGCCCGGGCCCCTACCGCAGCGCCCGACTGGGGCGCCCGCGGGCTGCGACGAGCCCCATCGTTACCGCGCCGGCTCAAGAACACCTGCATCTCGGCCACTTTGCGCCGCTCCTGTTCAAGGCTGTCCACCATGCCGCGCGTGCGGCGGTCGATGGAAAGCACCCATGCCACCATGCCGATGATGGCTACGGCCAGAACTCCCAAGCCAACACTGACCAGGGAAAAAGGAGAGGACAAGAAATCGATCACAGGATCACCGTTCTCACGCAAAGAAACCACATATGGTGTGCATCATACCAGAAGCAAACTCTAAATAGTGGGATGTAACCATAACGCGCCTGAATGCACGGCGGCGCCAGGGCGGCACAGCAACGCAGGCCCTACAAAGCCGGCGCGATGTCCTCCAGCGCCAGTTCCAGCGGGCGCCGCAGCACATCTTCGCCGGCGCGGTCTTTCTGCACCATGGCCTCCAGCGCGTCCTCGGCCCCCTGGCTCTGCGACGCCCTTTGGGCGCACCCGGGGAACCGCAGCGTCACGCGCGTGCCCTCCCCCAACTGGCTGTCCACCTGCATGCTGGCATCTGGGCCGAAAAATCCCTTCATGCGGTCGTGCACGTTCTTCACGGCAATGCCCAACCCCGTGGATGACTCCGGGTGCATGATGCTCTCGCACGCCTCCTGACTCATGCCCACGCCGTCGTCTTCCACCACCACAATCACGTCGTCGCCGTCGATTTGGGCCGAGATGCTCACGGTCAGCTTCCCCTCCGAAGGCATGGCGTGCTTCACCGCGTTCTCGGCGATGGGCTGCACAATAAACGGCGGCACCATCATGGAGCTGAAATCGTCGGTCTGGTTCACCTTCAGCTCCAGCCGGTCTTCGCCGAAACGGGCCACTTCAAACGAGAAGTAGCGCTGGGTTTGCTGCAGTTCGCGCTCCAGCAGAATGCGGTCGGAAGAATCCTCCAGCGTGGAGCGGTAGAACACGGCGAAGTCGCGCAGCAACACGCGGGCTTTGGCGGGGTTGGTGCGGATGAGTGAGGCGATGGTGTTGATGGTGTTGAACAGGAAATGCGGGTTGATCTGGCTCTGCAGCATTTTCAGCTCCATGGCCGTGGCCAGCTTGCGCTGCTCTTCGTACTCGGCGGCGGCCATCTGGCTGGACAGCATGAGGCCGAAACCCTCGGCGATGGACTTTTGGGTTTCGGTGATCTTCTTGCCGCTGCGGTAGTAGAACTTCAGGGTGCCGTCCACGGCGCCGCCCACCTTCAACGGCACGATGATTGCGGCATTCACCTGGGTTTTCGTATCGGGGAAGCCAATTTCTTCAGCGGTGTAGAGTACGTAGGTTTCACCCTCTTCGATGGCGTCGTACGTGGCGGAAGTGCGGATAGGGCCGCCCACCGGGTTCTCAAAAGCCTCAACGCCGGTGTAGCCCAGCACCTTTTCGCAATCGGTAATGGACACGGCGATGGCGGAGGTGGAGGGCAGCAGCAGATTGCAGATTTGCTGCGCCGCCTGCTGGTTCATGCCGTCCTTCATGTAGCCCAGCATGCAGCTGGCCACCACCAGCACCTCTTCCGACTGATGGGCGCGCACCGAATCGGGGTCCATCACCAGGCGAATGACGATGACGATGGACAAGGTGAACACCACGCCGGCAATCACCACAGCAGGGATGGAGACCTGCGGCGAGAACAACATCCAGATCATAGCCAGCGCCGCCAGCGCCGACACCGTGAAAGTGAGCATTTCCAACGTGAACGAGCGGGGGAAACGCTTCTGCGCGTACTCCGCGTCGCGGTAATTCTTCAGAATTTCAGCCATGCCTTAACCCCAAACACCCAATTGGTTGACCACCATCAGCGCGGCCACTACCAGCAAAAACCCGCCGAACATCAGGCGTAACGCCCGCTCCGGCATCCATGGCAGCACTTTAGCACCAATAACGGCGCCCGGCATAGACCCCACCGCCAGCGAAATGCCGGCCACCCAGGCCACGTTGCCCAGCAGCGCTTGGTACACCACCGACGGCAGCGCCAGAATAAACACGGCAATCAGCGACGTGCCGGACACCAGCCGCATGGGGGCTTTCAGAATCTGCAGCATCATGGGCACCATGATGAAGCCGCCGCCCACGCCCACGTAGCCGCTCATCACACCGGCGCACAGGCCGATGAGGGCGCCTTTGGCCACAAGGGGGAAGTTGGGGGCGAAGTCGCTTTGGGTGAGGGAGTCGGCCGCAGGGGCGGAGGGGGCGGGCGCGGATGAGGGCGATGCCGAAGCGGAGGCAGCGTGCATGGGTGCAGCCGCGGGCGAGGGCGAAGCGGCAGCCGGTGCAGCCGCGGCGTCAGTGCCAGCAGCTTCTTCGCCAGCCGAAATCGTCACGGCAGCGGCCGCACGCGAAGCTGCGCCGGCGTCGCTTGCCGCGGCCATCGCGGCAGCAGCCGAAGGCCCCTTGCCCGCCGCAGCCCCCGCGGGCCCGTCGCCCGCCGCGGCCCCGACGCTTCCCTTCCGGCTTTCCCAGAACTCGCGCATGCGGCGCTTCAGCAGGCCCTTCTCCATGGGGGGCAGGGCCAGCCCCTTGCGCACCATGGTGATGGCGGAATAGGCGATGATGGCCGCGGCCGCCACCATGATGGCCCATTCCGACGAAAGAGTGGCCAGGTAAACCCCCACCGGCGACGTGAGCGCACCGCCCAGGCCCGCCGCCAGCCCCAGCCAGGGAACGCAGGTGCGGTTGCGCAGGTGGGACACCGCGCCGGAGACGGAGGTGAACACGATGGCCAGCATCGAGGTGGCGGTGCAGGCGATGGCCGGCAGCCCGTAGGCCAGCTTGAACAGGGGCACGAACAGAGTGCCGCCGCCCACGCCCAGAAGCCCCGACAGCAGGCCCACCAGAAGGCCTACCGCCAGGGATGCCGCTATCAGCCCCATCATCTCCATTATCTGGCGCCGCCGCTAGTCTTCGAAGTCGCTGAGATTCAGGCGAATCTCGGTGGTGGCGCCGGGGTCGATGCCAGCACCGCGCGGAGCCACGGGCATGGGGCGCTGGGCCGCCGCGGGTTGCGGCGCTGCGGCCATCGCGTCAGCCCCGGGCGCCATCCGCGCCCCCTGGGGCGCCGCCACCATGGGCGCGTCGTGGGCCACCAGGGCGCTGTTCACCAGGGCGCGGGCCAGCATTTGGTCGCCTTCCACCCAGGCAATCAGCTCGGGCCAGGTGTATTGGAAGCTGAAGTACTTGGCGCAGTTGCGCTCGGCGAACACCTGCGCCTCCTTCCGCGCGGCCTTGGCGGCGCGGCGGTAAGCCTTCTTGTCGTCGCGGGCAAAGCTGCGCAGAAGCGCCGTGAGGGCGATGCGCCGCGCCAGCCCCGGCTCCAAAAACGGCCCCGGGTACGGCTCCAGCGATTCCGCCTTCACCTGCTGCAAATCGATGAGCGCCCGGCTGTACTCCAGCTTGCGGTACTCGTAAATCCAGCGGAAGATATCCTGGCGGAAGCGGTCGCCCTCGCTGGCCGACTCCGGCGGCAGATGGCGCAGCTTCCACTTGTTGTCGAACCAGATGTCGCTGCCGTACATGCGCAGGTTGAGCATGTAGTCCAAATCTTCGCCGCGGGAAATCCACGGGTCGAAGGCCAGGCGCCGGAACGCCTCTTTGTGCACCGCCAGGCAGCCGCCGCACACGTGGTTCGAGCGGGACAGCCGCGGCCCCTTCATGGCGGTGGTGATCCACTGGTTGAACGCGGCCCCCTGCTGCCAGAAGCGGTTGTACCAGACATCCTCCCATTTCGAGAGGTAAGAGCCCTGGTCGTTGATGTAGTAGCCGGTCTTCGCCAAAATAGGGATGCCCTTGCGGGTGAGTTTGCCCAGGCCGTACATGGCCTCGTGCAGGAAGCGGGGGTCGTCGATCACTTCATCATCGTCGATAAACACCGCGGCGTCGAACCCCAACGCGCTGGCCACCACCAGCCCCACGTTGCGGGTGGCGCCGTAACCGGAAAGGCCAATCTCGAAGTCCAGCTTCCCCACGTTCAGCTGCTCCATGCGCTGGCGAATGAGGGCCAGGACGTCCTGCCCCACCACCATCACGTTCAGCTGCGGATGGGCCTCGGCAATGGCACGCACCTTCTCTTCCGCCTGACGGGCAATGGCGGCCTCGGCGGACACCAGCACCACCACAAGCCCCAGGTCCTGCACCTTTTCCAGCGACTCCAGGCAACGGCCCAGATCGCCCGGCTCGTTCAAGGGGGTTGCGTGATCGTACGTGGCAACCGCATTGCTGCCGGGCCGATGCCGCCGCCCGGTGTGGAACGTCGGAATGATGACAACTGGATTCATGCGATTCCTTTCCCTGGACCTTCATGCGAAAGCGGCCACGCGCCAAGCAACGGCCGCGTTAAGTTGATTAACTGGGTTATTTTACCCGTTTTGCTAAAGCCTCGCTTAAACGCCCCGTTATCGCCGGGCGCGGGATTTGCTTTTTTTCGGACGCTTGGCGATTTTGGGCTGCTCTTTCTGCATCCAGCGGGCCTCCTCACGCCGCTGTTTCAGGGTGCGGGTTTCCTGCACCAGCGTTTGGTACGAAGCGAAGCGCTGCGGCGACAGCTCCCCTGCTTCCACAGCGGCCCGCACAGCGCAACCCGGCTCTTGCTGGTGGCGGCAGTCGCGGAACCGGCACTGCTCGGCCAGGGCGGCAATGTCGGCGAAGGCGGCGTCCAGCCCCCCTTCCGCTTCCCACAGCCCCAAGCCCCGCACGCCGGGCATGTCCACCACCCGCGCGCCATTGGGAAGGGGGATTATCTCGCGGCTCACCGTGGTGTGGCGCCCCTTGCCGTCCCCCTCGCGCACCGTTTGGGTTTGCTGCACCTGGCTGCCGGCCAGCAGGTTCACCAGGCTGGACTTCCCCACCCCGGAGCGGCCGATGAGCACCGTCATGGTGCCGGGGGACAGGCGCGCCCGCACCGCCTCCACGCTGGCGGGGTTTGCGGCGCTCATCACCAGCACCGGCACATCGGGGCCTGCCAGCGCCCGCACCTGCCGCTCCACTTCGGCGGCTTGCTGCTCGTCGGCAGCCAGGTCAGCCTTGGTCAGCACCACCGCCACGGCCGCGCCGGTTTCAAAGGCCAGCACCAGCTCGCGCTCAAGGCGGCGCAGGTTCACGTCGTTGATGGGCTGGGCCACGATTACTTGATCGAAATTGGCGGCCAGCACCTGGGGAAGGGCCCGCTCGGTGGGGTCTTTGCGAGTGAAGGTACACCGGCGCGGCAGAATTTCCTCGATGATGGCCTTGTCGTGCTCTTCCGGCACCTGCACCAGCACCTCATCGCCGATGACCGCCCGCTCCTGGGCGCCCTTTACCAAAGCGATGGCATGCTCGGCTCGCAGCAGCGCGCCGTCCTCCAGGCGCACCAGCGGGTACCCGCGATCCAGCTTCACCACCTCGCCGCGCACTGTCACTAGCGTTGCCCCTCCTGCAGCCGGCGGAACACCAGCAGCAGCGCCCCGGCCACCACAAACAGCACAACACCAGGCAGGAACTGCTTCCATTCCAGATGATCAGGGGCCACCGAGCCGCGGGCCACCACCGTCACGCTTTCGGCGTGGAGGTCGGTCAGGCCATCGTGCTGGGGGCATGATAGGTGAAATTGGCCGCGCACCTGCAGTTTCGTGCCCTGCACGCCGTAACGGCCCAAGTTGTCGATGAGATCGGATTGGGTGCGGGTCATCAGCACCGATATCTGCGGGTAGTCGTTGTCCACCTTTTCCTGCAGCATCACCCAGGCGTAGCTGGGGCCGTCCACGGCGGCCAGGATGTCGCCGATGGCCTCGCCCACCACCTGCACCGTTTGGTTGTTCATGTAGGGGTCGGCGTTGGCCAGCTCGGCGATGGAGGTGTCGTAGAGAAACGAACTATCGGGCATCTGCTGCGGATTCACCCGGTTCTTGGGGTCGATTTCCGGCTCGGGCTCGGGCTCGGGCTCTGCGCCCTCGTCGTCGGCAGTGCCGTCCGCGGCCTCTCCGTCGGCTTCACCGTCCGCTCCTTCGCCGCCCTCCGGGGTTGCCGACACATCGGCGCTCTCCGCGCCGGCGCCTTCCGCACCGGCCGCAGCCTCGCCTTCTGCAGCCGCCCCTTCGCCGGAAACCGCCACCGACGGCGCCCCTTCCACCTCCACGGCGGCAGCGCCGTCGTCCGGCGCGGCGAAGGCCACAGCCAGCCCCGAGCAGCTCAGCGCCAAGGCGCACGCCGCAGTTATCAGCCACTTCGCCATTCTCATGAGCGCATCCCCAGCCTGTTGCGCGGCACCACCGACGCAATCACTTCAACCAGCAGCGCTAACAGCGTGACAAACTCTAGGCGGCCCGCCCACATTTGCAGCATGTAGAACAGCTCCAGCGAAACCGGCATGCCCGGCGTTACCAAGCCGGCCACGATGCCGCCGTTGGAGGTCATGGCCACCGATTCGAAGATGGCCTCGTTGGCCTCGTAGCCATGGGCGATGCCCACCAGGGTGCCCATCACATAAATCACCACGTACAAAATGAACACGGTCATGGCAGTTTTCACGGTGCTGGGGGCCAGCACGCGCCGCCCCAGATGGTTGTACGACACCACCACGCGGGCGCTTTCCGGCGCCAGCGCTTCCTTTACCGTGGAAACCACCGACTTAAAGATAACCCCCAACCGCATGAATTTGATGCCACCGGCGGTGGAGTCGGTGGCGCCGCCTACAGACATCAGCAGCGCCAGGCTGAGGAACGCGCCCGAAGACAGCACCGTGCTCAGCTGGTTGCTGGTGATTACCTGGAAGCCGGTGGTGGTGAACGACGACACCACCATGAACAGGCCGCGCCGCAGCAGCGTGGGCAGGTCGGACGCCAGCTGCGTGGCCGCCAGCGACGCCGTGAACACCACGGTCATGGCGCCAATCCACAGGAACATGGTGCGGGTTTCGATGTCATGGAAGAAGGGCATGATGCGGCCACGCCACAGTTCGCTGTGCAAAACGAAGCTGATGGAACCCATGATCATGAGCACCATGAGGATGAACTCCAGCGGCGCGCAGTGGTAATAGAGCACCGATTGCGCCATGGGGGCGAAACCGCCGGTGACGAAACCCGAGACGGAAAGCCAGAAGGCTTGAATCCAAGCGCGGGCCGGCTCCATGCCAATCACCAGCAGCGCAATGCCGATCAGCACGGTGGCGGCCGCCACCACAGTGAGGGTGATGCGCAGGATGAACCGCGCCGTTTGCACCACGTTGGGCACCACGTGCTCGCTGCGAGCCTCGGAGTTGTACAGCGATGCGCTGGATTGGCGCCCCAGAAGGCCCACGGTGAGAGCCACCACAATAAGCCCCAACCCGCCCAGGAAGTGCATGATGAAACGAAACATGTTATCGGCATTGGACAGGTGGTCCATGTCGGTGAGCACCGACGCACCGGTGGTGGTGAGGCCAGACACGGCCTCGAACAGGGCATCGCTGTAGGTGAGGAAATGCCCGGATTGGTACAGGGGGATGGAAGCGAAAAACGCCAGCACCAGCCACGCGGTGCCAGTGATGGCCAGCGCCTGACGGCGGTTGAGGCGGCCGGATTCCACCCGCAAAAAGCGCAGGGCCGCGCCGATGGCCATAACCAGGCCGGCCGAGAAAAAGTAACGGGCCGCCGGCTGCCATTCCTGATAGCACACCGCCGTGGCAAACGGCACCAGCATCAGCAGGCCGAAGAACAGGGAGAGCGTGCCCAAGTAGTGGCCGATAACCCGCAGGTCGAATAAGGTGAAGCGCTGCCACATGGGCTACCACCGAGCCCTTGCGGAGATGCGGGCGGCGGGGGCGGGCGTTGGCGGGGGCGCGGGGGCGAACAGCTCCATCACAGCGGCCACCCCACAAGCACGCGCACGACGGTCATGAGAATCCACAGCACCACTAAAAACGTGCATAACGACAAAATCATGGTAAGCACGCTGAGCAGCGGCCCTTCGCTCCGTTCAAATATGTTCGCCTTCAGCTTTCGCATGCTGGCATTTTAGTACATTGCCGGGCCAACGCATTTCACACCTCGCCCACAACCCCCGCCGCCCCGCCGATGGCGCACGCCCCGCAGGCCGCAAGGGGCGGATTGCGCTCAAAAAAAATCTTCTCCGTTGATATTGCGTAGAGATGCGGATGTTAAGCTGGGCTCATGAAAGCCGATGGAACATACACCCTGCTGGTGGCCGACGACGAGCCAGACATCCTTGAGCTGCTGAAAGATTTCTTCACCAGCCAAGGCTATCGGGTGCTGGCCGCCCGCAATGGCGAAGAGGCGCTGCAGCTGGCCCAGAAAGGGCCCGACCTGGTGCTGCTGGACGTGGCTATGCCGAAAGCCGACGGGCTTGAGGTGTGCCGCCGCCTTCGCCAGCACCTGCATTGCCCCATCTTGTTCCTCACGGCGCGGGTGGAAGACGCCGATGCGCTGGAGGGGTTCGAGGCGGGGGCCGACGACTACATCCCCAAGCCGTTCTCGCTGCCAGTGCTGGCGGCGCGGGTGGCCGCCCACTTGGCGCGCGAGGGGCGGCAAGCGGTCGGCGGCGGGGCCGAGGTGCGATTCGCCGGCAACGTGACCATTGACTTTCGCCAATGCGCGGTTTTCGCCGATGGCAGCCCCGTTGGCCTTACCCCGCGGGAATTCGCCATCGTTTCGCTTTTGGCGAAGCATCCGGGGCGCGTGTTCGACCGCGATCTTATTCACCAGAAAGTGGGCGGCTGGGACGCGGCCAGCAGTCCGTTGGTGGTAACCGAGCACGTGCGCCGTATCCGCAAGAAACTGCTGGACGCCGGAGCCGAAACCGACCCGATTGAAACCGTCTGGGGGCTGGGGTATCGCTGGCGCGGCTAGGCCCGCCCGCTAGCCCGTCCGCCTAAAATACCATTGTTGCGGGGCATTTGCCCTGCTCATCGGAGGTGCATCATGACGCAATCCACCCCGCCTCCCTCCCTGGGGGCAAAACTTCGCCGCAAAGTCACACTGCGGAAAGCCTTCACCGGCTACATGGTCGTGGCGCTGGCGGCATCCGTGGCGCTGTCGTTCGCCACGCTGTTCGCGCTCAGCCGCGCGCTGCAAACCATCTACGACGACTCCTACAACGACACCTACACCTATCTGTACGACCCCGCCAATCAGGCGCTGGTGCCCGCTAAGACCATCAACATCAGCCTAGACGAAGAAAGCTTCCTGCCAGTTTGCATTCCCGTCAGCGACGGCGGCCAAGACGCCACGCCCATTTCGGACATTCGGAGCATGGATGGCCCGGTTACCATTTACGGCGCCAATTCCCATTTCTTCTCGGATGGCGAAAACTCGGCGACTGATTCAACCGGGTCTTCCGTCGAACTTTTTCCGTGGGACCCCGAGGAAACGCGCTCTGCGATGAAGAGCTATTACCAGCACGACTGGGAGCAGTTTGTGGCGGCACTGAAGGCAGATCCGGACGGCCTCGCAGCGCGCGGCTACACGGCGGCTTTGGGGGCCATGCCCGAAACGGCGGCCCAGGCGCAGCAGCTGTTCCAGGAGAAGTTCGGCCCGCTGGCAGCCCCCTTCGACTACTTCCCCACCAGCATGTACACCGGGGCCGATATCGACTTGCGCAACCACCTGGAGAAAGGCGCTTACGTTCTGGTGGTGCTGTGGTTCGCCCTTTGCTTCGCCGCGGCGGCCAACCTGTTCTACCGCCGGCGCCTGGCGAAACCGGTGGCGCTTTTGGAAGGGGCGGCGGATTCCATCGCCCAGCAAGACCTGGATTTCTCTGTGGCCTATGGGCGCCATGATGAAATGGGCAAGCTGACGGAATCCTTCGAGACCATGCGGCAATCGCTGGAGCAGTCGCAACGGCAGCTGTGGCAGACGGCGGAGGACCGCAAGCGGCTGAACACGGCCTTTGCCCACGACTTGCGCACACCGCTGGTGGTGCTGCAGGGGCGGCTGGAGATTCTGGCGCAGCGGGCGGACAGCGGCACGTTGCAACCGGAAGAACTAGTGAGCACTTGCGCTACGTTGCTGGCCCAAGTGCAGCGGCTGGAAAGCTACGTAGAAACCATGAGCACCCTGCAGCGACTGGACGATAGGCCGGTGAACAGGGCTTCTGTGAGCATTGCGGCCCTGATGAGCGAACTGCAGGCTATGGGGGACGAGCTGGCGAAGGAGGGACCGGCGCGCGTGACGGTAATCGCGAGCCCCCGCTGCCCCCTACTGGCCAGCGATGAGGGGCGCCGGCGGGCGGTGGCGTCCATCGACTTGCCGCTGGTGCTGGAAGTTGCCGAAAACCTGGTAACCAACGGGCTGCGCCATGCGAACGGGCAGGTGACGGTGGAGGTGGAAGTAACCGCCGACGGTCCGCTGCTGAAGCTGCGGGTGGAGGACGACGGCCCCGGCTTCTCGGCCGAAGCGCTGGCCCACGGCCGCGAGCCCTTTTTCAGCGAAGGGGAGGGCCCCGGTCACTTTGGCGCGGGCTTGAGCATCGCCGATATGCTGTGTCAGAAACACGACGGCTGCCTGGCGCTGGCCAACCGCCCCGAAGGAGGCGCCCGGGCGACTGCCACTTTCGCCACAGCCTAGGGTGCAACGCGCCAGGGCGCTGCGGGCGCGGTGCGGCTGCTACCCAAGACGCCACTGCTGGCCACAGCGCCACTGCCAGCCGCATCGCGCCGCGCCGTTGGTCGCCGCGCATGTGCGAATGGGAAACGAGAAAGGGGCGCGTCGATTGGATGCGCCCCTTATGGGTGGGCTTGCCGTCCGGATGGGCGGAGAAAAGGCCGCTGCATGCAACGGACACAAAACATGGGCTGGATGGCCGGGTCCTCGCCCAGGTCGCCGTTGCTTTCGGTGTCCAAATCTTACAGGTGGCTAGACAGACCGCCGTCGTAGTTGGCCAGGTCGTCCAGGTTCAAATCGCCCAGGGCCATACCGTCCTCGATGCGCAGGGCGTACTCCCCTTCCGCATCCAGGTCCACCAGAATGTGGCCGCCGTCATGCAGCTGACCGGTAATCACCGACTGCGCGATACGGTCCACCACCTGGCGCTGGATCAGGCGCTTCAGCGGGCGGGCGCCGTACACCGGGTCGTAGCCGTCGATGGCCAGATGCTCCATGGCCGCCGGCGTAACGTCCAGAGTGATGCGACGAGCCGCCAAGCGGTCGCGCACTTCCTCCAGCTGCAGATCCACAATGGGCTCGATGGCGGAGATGGACAGCTCGTTGAAAGTGATCACGTCGTCGATGCGGTTCAGGAACTCCGGCCGGAAGGTGCCGGCCAGCGCGTCCTGAATGCGGTTGGTGAACTCCTGCATGCGCTTGGCCGCCTGCTCGGGGGTCATCTTCATCATCTGCTCGGCCATGTCACCCATGGTCTCGCCGCCGGTTTGCTCTTGGGCGTCGAAGGCACGGCCCTCAGCAGCGTGGTCGCGGATAATCTGGCTGCCGATGTTGGAGGTCATGATGATGATGGTGTTCTTGAAGTTCACCACGCGCCCCTGGCCGTCGGTCAAACGGCCGTCGTCCAGCACCTGCAGCAGCACGTTGAACACGTCGGGGTGCGCTTTCTCCACCTCGTCCAGCAGCACCACGCAGTAGGGGTGACGGCGCACGGCCTCGGTCAGTTGGCCGCCCTCTTCGTAGCCCACGTATCCCGGAGGTGCCCCGATCAGCCGCTGCACGCTGAACTTCTCCATGTACTCGGACATGTCGATGCGCACCATGGCCTTCTCGGAATCGAACAGGTACTCCGCCAACGTTTTGGCCAGCTCGGTTTTGCCCACGCCGGTGGGGCCCAGGAACAGGAAACTGCCGATGGGGCGGTTGGGGTCGGACAGGCCCGCGCGGTTGCGGCGGATGGCGCCGGCCACCACGCCCACCGCTTCGTCCTGGCCAATCACGCGGCTCTTCAGCACTTCCTCCAGGTCAACCAGCTTGTCCATTTCCCCTTGCATCATCTTGGTCACGGGGATGCCGGTCCAGGCGGAAACCACGGAGGCAATTTCCTCTTCGGTCACTTCCTCTTTCAGGATGGCGCCGTCTTGCTGCTTTACCTTCACCGCGTCCTCGGCGGCGTGCAGTTGCTGCTGCAGCTGCGGAATGCGGGCGTAGCGAATCTCGGAGGCCAGCACCAGGTCGCCCTCGCGGGTGGCGCGCTCTTCCTCCAGCTGAGCACTTTCCAGCTCGGCCTTTAGGTTCTGCACGTTTACGATGGCGTCCTTCTCGTTCTGCCACTCGGCCTTCTGGTGGTCCAGCGCCTCGCGGGCGTTGGCGATGTCGCGGCGCAGCTTCTCCAGCCGCTCCTTCGACGCGTCGTCCTTTTCCTTCATGAGCGCCTGCTCTTCAATCTGCATCTGAATCAGCTTGCGCTCGGCGATGTCCACCTCTTCGGGCATGGAGTCGATCTCGATGCGCAGGCGACTGGCGGCTTCGTCCATGAGGTCGATGGCCTTGTCGGGCAGGAAGCGGTCGGTGATGTAGCGGTCGGACAGTTCGGCCGCGCTCACGATGGCGCCGTCGGTGATGCGCACGCCGTGGTGGATTTCGTACTTCTCCTTCAGGCCGCGCAGGATGGCGATGGTGTCTTCCACGGTGGGCTCGTTCACCAGAACCGTTTGGAAGCGGCGCTCCAGGGCGGCGTCCTTCTCGATATACTTGCGGTACTCATCCAGCGTGGTAGCGCCGATGGCGCGCAGCTCGCCGCGGGCCAGCGCCGGCTTCAGCATGTTGCCGGCATCCAGCGAGCTGTCGCCGCCGGCCCCCGCGCCCACAATGGTGTGCAGCTCGTCGATGAACAGAATCACGTTGCCGTTGGATTCCTTCACCTCGCGCAGCACGTTCTTCAGGCGGTCCTCAAACTCACCGCGGTACTTGGCGCCGGCCATCATGGCCCCCAGGTCCAGCGACACAATTTCGCGGTCCTTCAGGGAAGAAGGCACGTCGCCGGCCACGATGCGCTGGGCCAGCCCCTCCACAATGGCGGTTTTGCCGGTGCCGGGTTCGCCGATGAGCACCGGATTGTTCTTGGTGCGGCGGGAAAGCACCTGCACGGTGCGGCGGATTTCGTCGGAACGGCCGATCACTGGGTCCAGCTTGCCCTCGCGGGCCTTCTGGGTGAGGTTCTCACCGTACTGCTCCAGCGCCTCGAACTGCGTTTTGTCGGTTTGCGAAGTAACGCGGGTGTCGCCGCGCAGGGCGTCGTAGGCATCCTCGATGTTCTTGCGGGTGACGCCGGCGGTGGTGAGGATGCGGCCCGCGGCGGTTTTATCCTCCGAAAGGGCAATCAGCAGGTGCTCGCTGGTGGCGAAGGAATCGCCCAGCTTCTCGGCAATTTTCACCGAGCCGTCAATCACCTTAATCAGGTCTTGGCTGGGGATGGGCATGGGAGCGCTGCCGCTTTGCTTCGGCATCTTCGCAATTTCGTCGGTGACGTTTTGCGCCAGCCAAACCGGGTCGGCCCCAATGCGCTTGATGATGGCGGAAAGATTGTTTTCGTCGGAATCCAGCAGCGCCTTCAGCAGATGAATGGGCTGGATGATGGCGCTTTCCGCGTCGCCGGCCACGCTCATGGCGTTCTGGAATGCCTCCTGAGCGGTGATGGCCAATTTATCTAGTCTCATGTGTGTTCTCCTTCGGTCCTTGCATGAAAGGACGGTCCTTTTGTTCTTCGTAGGGCCGAGATTCTATCTCGGCCTAAAATTGAAACTGCTTACCAGCCGTAGCCTTAGGCAGAGATAGAATCTCTGCACTACGAACGGCCCGCCGGGTGGCGCTGGTGCGTCCCGCCCTGCGAACGGCCGCCGGGTGGCGGACGGGTTGCCGGACCGTGGGCAGGCGACAGGCTGCGGACGGGGCCAAGCTAGCGCAGGCGGCGCACCACCGGCGGGATGTCGGAGGCGCGTACCAGGGCGGTCACGCTTTCGCGGGTTTCCAGCTCGTGCACGCGATCGGCCAGCTTCCGCAGGCGCCGGTGCAGGCTGTCCAGCTCTTCGTCCCGCTCGTCCAAGCGCCCCTGCAAATCCAGGATGCGAATCACGCCGGCCAGGTTGATGCCTTCGCCGGTAAGCTCGTTGATCAGCTCTAGCCGCTCGATGTCGGCCTGGCTGTACATGCGGGTGTTGCCGGAGGTGCGCTTGGGGGTGACTAGGCCTTTCTGCTCGTAGGCGCGCAGCGTTTGCGGGTGCACGCCTGCCAGTTGGGCCGCCACTGAAATCATGTACACGGGGCGGTTGCGGTCGTTCATTGCCATGACCTTACCTCCTCGGTGGTGGCTTCTTTGAAGGCTTCCATCGCCGCTTTCTGGGCGTCGTTCATGTTGGTGGGCACCTTTACGTCAACGCGGATTTTCAGGTTACCGGTGCTGCCCTTCTTCTTGATGTCCGGCGCGCCCTTGCCCTTGATGGTGAGCACAGTGCCGTCCTGGGTGCCGGCGGGCACCTTCACGCGCACCTTCGTGCCGTCGGGGGCGGGCACCACAATGGAGTCGCCCAGCGCGGCTTCGGCCACCGTCACCGGCAGGTCCACCACCACGTCGGCGCCGTCGCGACTGTAGTAGGGGTGCTCGGCGATCTTGGTGACAATCAGCAAATCGCCCGATTCGCCGCCGTTTTCACCCGGCGCGCCCTTGCCCTTGAAGCGCAAACGGCCGCCACTCACAGCACCGGCCGGCACCTTCACGGTGAAGGTTTCCGGCTCTTGCTTGCCGGGCACGCGCACCGTCACCTTTTTCTCGGTGCCCTTGAAGGCCTCGTCGAAGGTGACGTTCAGGGTTACGGTCATGTCCTGGCCCTTGCGCGCCGCCGAACGGCCGCCGCCGAAACCACCGAAGTCCCAGTTGCCGCCGAAGGCGCCTTCGCCATGGCGGATGGACTCCAGGATGTCGGCCCAGCTGCCGCCGAAACCGCCGCTGCTGCCGCCTCCGCCGAAGATGTCCTCCACCGAGAAGCCGCCCTGACCAGCGCCCCAACCCTGGGGAATCTGGTTTTCGTTGGCGGTGCCGTACTGGTCGTACAGCGCCCTCTTCTTCTCGTCGGACAGCACTTCGTAAGCTTCGTTGATCTCCTTGAACTTGGCCTCATCGCCGCCGGCGTCGGGGTGATGGGTGCGGGCCAGCTTGCGGAAGGCCTTCTTTATCTCGTCAGCCGAGGCGTTGCGGGCAACGCCAAGGGTTTTGTAGTAGTCAGGCGTTTGAGCCATGCATTCCACCTCCTTGTATCCGAAGCGGCCCCAGCGCATCGGCGCCCCGCCGCTCTTCCGTTAACGGCGCGGCCACGCGGGCCGCACCGGTTCCAATCCTTAAAAAAGACGGGCCTCTTCCTAGAAGGCCCGTCTTGTAGTGAAGTCTATTCAGCCTTATCTTCCTGGGGCCTCTTTGGGCCACCGGTGGTTACGGTTACCATTGCGGGCCGCAGAACTTTCTTGCCCATGCGGTACCCCTTTTGGTACACCTGTGCCACCGTTTCGTCGAAGGCGCCAGGGTCGTCCACCGTTGCCACCGCTTGGCATTCCAGCGCGTCGAAGGCCTCGCCTTCGGGGCTTATCACCTGAACGCCGTCCTTCTCCAGCACCGCCACCAGCTTGTTCATCACGGCCTTCACGCCGTCCAGCAAGCCGGTTTCACCGTTGTCGGTGGCGTAGCTGATGGTGCGCTCGAAGTCGTCGATCACCGGAAGCAGCCCCTCCACCAGTTTCTCGGTGGCGCGCAGCTTCTCTTCGGCACGCTGCTCGGTCATGCGGCGGCGGTAGGTGTCCCACTCGGCGTGCAGGCGCATGTACTTATCCTGCCAGTCGGCCACCTCGGCCTTGGCCTTGGCCACCGCCTCAGCGTCGGCGTCTTCCTCCACGATTTCCGCTTCAACCACTTCCGCCTCGGCGGGGGCGCCGGCTGCCTCGGGGGCAGCCGGTTCCTCGCTGGCGCTGGAAGGAGAGGAGGGGGAGCCAGCGCTCGGGTTAACAGCTTCGGAAGATTCCAAGACTTCGTCCTTTTCCGGGCTGGTCATGGTTTACTTCCCTTCGTTCTCGTCGTCCACTACTTCGTAGTCGGCTTCGATGGTGTCATCGGCAGGGGCGGTTTCGGCCGCAGCAGCCTGCGCGCCGGCGCCAGCGCCCTCGGTGGAGTAAACCACCTCGGCCAGCTTGTAACCGGCCTGCTGAATCTTCTCGGTAGCGGCCTTGATGGCGTCGATGTCGGTGCCCTCCAGCGCGCTGCGGGTTTCGGCGATGGCCTCTTCCGCTTGCTGCTTGGCATCGGCCGGCACCTTGTCGCCCAGCTCGGAGAGCGTCTGCTCGGTGGCGTTCACCAGGGCATCGGCGTTGTTGCGCACCTCGGCCTCTTCCTTGCGCTTCGAGTCCTCGGCGGCATGCTCTTCGGCGTCCTTCACCATGCGGTTCACTTCGTCGTCGGACAGCGCGGTAGAGCCGGAGATGGTGATCTGCTGCTGCTTGCCAGTGCCCAGGTCCTTGGCGGACACGTTCACGATGCCGTTGGCGTCGATGTCGAAGGTGACCTCGATTTGCGGCACGCCGCGGCGGGCAGCCGGGATGCCGGTCAGCTGGAAGCGGCCCAGCGTCTTGTTGCCGGCGGCCATTTCGCGCTCGCCCTGCAGCACGTGCACTTCAACGGAGGTCTGGTTATCGGCCGCCGTGGAGTAGATTTCCGTCTTGCGGGTAGGAATGGTGGTGTTGCGCTCGATCATCTTGGTCATCACGCCGCCCATGGTTTCCACACCCAGCGAAAGCGGAGTAACGTCCAGCAGCAGGATGCCCTGCACGTCGCCGGCCAGCACGCCGCCTTGCACGGCCGCGCCCATGGCCACCACCTCGTCGGGGTTCACGGACATGTTGGGGGTTTTGCCGGTGAGGTCCTTCACCAGCTCCTGCACGGCGGGCATACGGGTGGAGCCGCCCACCAGGATGACCTCGTCAATTTCGCCCTTGGTCAGGCCGGCGTCCTTCAGTGCCTGCTCCACCGGCTTCTTGCAGCGGTCCAGCAGGTCCTTGGTGATGCGCTGGAACTCGGCGCGGGTAAGGGTGTAGTCCAGGTGCTTCGGGCCGGAGGCGTCAGCGGTGATGAAGGGCAGGTTGATGTTGGTTTGGGTGGTGGCGGAAAGCTCCATCTTTGCCTTCTCAGCGGCTTCCTTCAAGCGCTGCAGGGCCATCTTGTCCTTGCGCAGATCGATGCCGTTGTCGGCCTGGAACTTGTCGGCCAGCCAGTCGATGATGCGCTGGTCCCAATCATCGCCGCCCAGGTGGTTGTCGCCGGCGGTGGAGGCTACCTCGAACACGCCGTCGCCCAGCTCCAGCACCGACACGTCAAAGGTGCCACCTCCCAGGTCGAACACGAGGATCTTCTCGTCGTGGTCCACCTTGTCCAGGCCGTAAGCAAGGGCCGCAGCGGTGGGCTCGTTGATGATGCGCAGCACCTCAAGGCCGGCAATCTTGCCGGCGTCCTTGGTGGCCTGGCGCTGAGCGTCGTTGAAGTACGCGGGCACGGTGATGACCGCCTGGGTGATGGGCTGGCCCACCTGCTTCTCCGCGTCGTTCTTCAACTTCTGCAGCACCATGGCGGAAATCTCTTCGGGGGTATAGGCCTTGCCGTCGATGTCGATCACGGCGCGGCCGTCTTTGCCCTGCTCCACCTTGTAGCTGACGGTCTTGCGCTCTTCCGCGGTTTCACCGAAGGAACGACCGATGAAACGCTTCACGGAAGCAACGGTGTTTTCAGGATTGGTAACCGCCTGGTTCTTGGCGGCCTTGCCCACCACGCGCTCGCCGTCTTTGCGGAAACCTTCAACGGAGGGAGTAGTGCGGTCGCCTTCGGCGTTTACCAGGATCTCCGGCTCGGAGCCCTCCATCACCGCCATGGCGGAATTCGTGGTGCCCAAGTCGATACCGAGAATCTTAGCCATTTCTCTGTCCTCACTTTCACATTGTGCATGTAGAGTTTTATTTGATGTTCGACAATATAAAATCTAAGTCTTATGTTGTCAAGTTTCATGCATGCAGAATATGAGGATTCTTACAACGTCCACAAATAGGGCATGCAAGGGGCATCCTACGCAGCTTTCAATTGCCGCGCCAGCCTGATGGCGCCACTGTGAACTGGTCGTTTCTGTTTGGCATGAGAAAACCTGCGTCTGTGTCCATAATATGAAGAGGACGTGATGCCAGGGCCGGGCAGAGAGGCGGACGCAGGTTCCGAGCCGTGGCGGAACTAGCGACTTATTTCCGCCAGCGCTACGCTGAAACCCTCCCCCGCTCCCGGGCATGGCGGAACTAGCGGCCTATTTCCGCCAGAAGGGCACCAAAACCCTTCCGAGCCCCGGGCCTTGGCAGAACTAACCGCCTATTCCCGCCAGCGCAACATCGCAACCCCCTCCTTCTCCCAGCCGTGGCGGAACTAGCCCGCTATTTTCGCCAGCGCAGTTGTAAAACGCCCCTTCGTTCCGAGCTGTGGCGGAACTAGCGGGGTATTTCCGCCATCGCGCCTCCGAAAGCCCCTTCCCCGCCACCGCCGTGGCAGGACCAGGCCCCTGGTTCCACCACGGAGCCCGGACAAGCGGGGTTGCCCGGGCAGAAGGCGAGGCCAGCGCCCCACGACAGAGCAACTTGCCCGGACAAGTGAGGTTGTCCGGGCAGAGCGGCTTTCCAGGGGGCGGAAACGTCTCTTTTCCGAGAACCCAGCGGCGGAGATGGCCGAGATTCCGAGACAGGAAGCCTTCCCACCCGGACAAGTAGGGTTATCCGGGCACGGAGCGAATCCGGCGGTATGCCAGCTGGGGCGCTGGCCGGACAAGCGAGGTTGTCCGGGCAAAAGGCGTAAACCACGGCGCGGCGGCCTGGGCGCCTTGTGGCGGAATGGCGCGCCGTAGCAGTCACCGCACCAGAACCGGCGTTGGTCAGCGCGCTGGGGCCACGGGGGGGCCGCCGGCTGGTGCGGGCCGCCGGGGGCGCCGGCTGGCGCGGGCGCTGGAGCCACTGGGGGGTCGCCGGGGGCGCCAGCTGGTGCGGGCCGCTGGCGGTGCGGGCGCTGGCGGGGCTGCCAGCCGGCGCCGTTGACCGGCGACGACGAGCTTGGGTTGCAGGCTTTCATCCTTCCTGCCGAAAAATTGTGAATCTCCCTTGCGCACGGGATATGTAATGGTATCTTGCGCTACGAACAGCCGAAGAGCTGAAAATGCCTTCGCAAGCGAACCCCGAAAAGAGGAGAAACCATGTCCCATCCCGTTATTGAAACCGACGAGTGCATTGGCTGCGGCATTTGCGTCGACGCCTGCCCCCAAGAGGTGCTGGAAGTTGTGAACGGCGTGGCCGAGGCCGTGAACGAGGATGCCTGCGTTGCCTGTGGCGACTGCGTGGAAGAGTGCCCCATGGGCGCCATCCCCGAGATTGCCGAAGACTAAGCGGCGAATTTCGCAAACAAACCACTGCCGGACACTGCGCCGGCAGCAACCAGAAGGGGCGCTCCAACCGGAACGCCCCTTCTGTGTCTAAGCCTTTTACGAGAGCCAGCTGGCCTCGCAATGCCCCGCACTAAAACAGAACCCCCGCATACAGCTCATCTAGCCCTTCCCGAACTGCGATAAACTGCGGAATGTAAGCCTCTATGATACGACTCACCATTTGCGCAGCAGCGTCTCCGTCATAAATGTGGGAAAGCTCGTTGCGAGCCTTCAGCATCTCCAGCCACAAATCTTCGTCGATGAAGTCGTAAGCAGCAAAAGCCGCCTTCAACACCTCGCGCGGCGACCCGCTGACGGCAGCCATGTCGCCTTCATAGGCCAGCGTCTCCTTCATCAGCTTCCAGGCCAGCTCGAATTGAAGCGTGAACTTGTTGATTATGCCGCTGACCACGAACTCGTTGGACAGGTCCTCCAGCCCCGCGCCCTGGAGTACCGTCAATTGGGCCACGTAGTTATCGTGCTTCTTCATAGAGCACCTTTCCGTCGGTCTGTATGCGGGCCAGCAGCTCGGGGGAAGCCGGGCCGTCCAGATTCACAAAGTCGAACCGGAGCAGCGTGGGCGCCTCTTCCTCCAAATCCAACACGAACCGTGTTTGATCGCCGCCCGCCAAAGCCAAGTCGATATCGCTCTTCGGACGATGCGAGCCCCGCGCCCGCGACCCGAACAGCACCACCCGCGCAAGGCCGTGGCGCCGAGCGCATTCCACAATGCTCTCCAGAACCGACTGTTTTATTCCTGTGTTCTCCATCCTCCCATTGTACAACGGCTTTCGGGACAACCGGGGCCCAAGGATAATCTGCGGTATCACTAGGAGCCTCGCAGAAAGCTCGACACTTTGAGCCCAAAACACAGCGACCATCGACTACAATAAGCCCACTTAGAAAGGAGTTTTCCATGAATGAAAAGACCCCCCCCCAGCCCTGATTTTGGAGCCCAGCAACCTGTAAGCGACACGCCATCGGACCTTCCCCAAGAGCCAGCACCAGCAGAGACGCGGGACGCTCCTCCGCCCTCCTCCCAGCAGCCCGGCAAGACACAGCCCAATGCCAAACCGCTATCTATAGCCGCATTGATGTTTGGCATTCTCTCGTTTCTTTCTCCCACTCTCTCTTCTTGGGCGTCCCTGATTTTCATAGGGATTACCTTCTTTTTCGGAATCTTCGCGATTTGTCTCAGTGTCAAAGCTCGCCAGAAAGGCAAAGCGTTGGCAATTGTTGGCATGGCTATTGCCGTCATTCCTCTAAGCGCAATCATTGCCTGCACGATCATGGGCGGCGGAAAATTCATGGGAATAGGCGCACAGCCCTTGTTGGAGGCCACGACGGCCAACAACGTCCAACAAAGCAGCGAAGAGCAGTCCGCAGCCCTTCCGTCGGAGCCCGACAAGCCACAGCCGGAAACACCCGAAGAGGACGCTGGGCTTACCGAAGAATCCTGGGCCTACTGGAATCAACTTAAGAGTGATTTTGACCCGTCTGAGTATGTCCCGGTCTCTTATTCGGAATTGACTTCGTGCCCTCCTGGTCAACTCGTCAGATTTGAGGGGTACTACGGCGCCAAGGAAGACGAGGGGGACGGAATTGTTTTGGCGGGCATTGGCGTAGATGGCGACCCAACGCAAGTTGCCGTCGTAGGGTTCACCAGCGAATCCTTCCCAAACGACATCAGCCTGCACAGCTCTGTCAGGATATACGGCTCCGTGATTGGGCTTTCGGACGACACCGGGGAATTCCTCCTTTTCGGCGTTGAAATCGAACCAGCAGAAGAGCCCGACTTCAAGGTACAGGCCCCGTCAGGCAATTCAATGCCTTCTGTAGAGTTCAGCGATTTTAGGATGACCACAAATAGCACCGGGGCCCAAGAGCTGATAGTAGAGCTCGCCTTTGAAAACACAACGGATCGAACAACATGCTTCGACCTTTCTTATACCGTGAAGGCATTCCAAGACGGAGTGGAGCTTGATCCTGTGTTTTACCAGCCAAATCTTGACCTATCCACAGGGTCTAAAGACATCAAGCCAGGAGGCTCTTTAACCGTATACGAGGCGTTTGAGCTGTCCAGCATGGATCCTGTCGAGGTGGAGGTGTACGAGTGGCTTAGTTGGGACGATACCCCTATTTTAAATTCGACTGTAGAAATTGAATAGCAACGCCTTGTTAAACCAGAAGGGGCGCTCTGACCGGAGCGCCCCTTCTGCGTTTGAACGGATTGGCGGATTGGCGATTGGGCTATTCCAGTGCCAACTCTTTGAGGAGGGACCAGGCGCGTTGTTTGCCTTCGGGGGTTTCTAGGAGGGCGGCGAAATTGGAGAAGGCGGCCACCGAGCGAGCGGACAGGCGATTGGGGTGGTCGCAGAAGACGGGCTGGCGATAGGCCTCCGCCAGCAGCGCCGCCGCCGCAGCGTCCGCCACCACGAGGGCCACAGGATCGAGGCCTTCCACGATGGTGCGCAGCTGCAGCTCGGTGAGAGAGGCCGCGCTGGTGCTGGCGTCGGCAGTTTCGCCAAGGGTCGCTTTGGCGTCACTGGCAGCCGGGACGCTATCGGCGGCCGCGCTGGAGGACGGGGCGGTTGCGGCCCCCTCCTCGACCGGGGAAGTCACCTCTACCCAGGCCACGTTTTCGCGGCCGTAGCCTAGGCGCTCGGCGGAGGCAGCCACAGCATCGCGAGCCTGGGCCGGCAGCGGCACCGAGCTCACGCACATCAACGATGCATTCGGGCCTCCCTGCACCTGCAGCGGAAACCGCGCCAGCACCGCTTCCGCCGTTGCATAAAGCATGTTACTTTTTTGGCTTTCTTTCACACCGCACCCCGATTCACCGCGCGTTCACGCCTATAAAGTAGCATACTAGCCCCATTGATATCCCGAAAGACAGGAGTTTGCCATGTGCAGCAACGGAGTGAACACGGGGCAATTCGAGCAGATGCTCGATCAGATTGACGACCACATCAAGGTGGAACGCCGCTGGGTGCACACCCTGGGGCACATGGCGGGCGATGCCGGATATGCCACGGTAGACGCCAAGCTGCATGCTGCCCAGGCGCTGCTGGACGACGTACGCGCGCTGCTGGACGAGGCGAAGGACGCCCTGGAAGACGATGCCACCGAAACCAACGGCATCACTGTCAACCTTGTGTAGCCACCATGGCTAACGACCTGGTGCGGTTCTCGGTGGCGATGCCCGAGGACCTGCTGATGCGGTTCGACCAGCTGGTGGCCCGCCGCGGGCTGGCAAAAAATCGCAGCGAAGTGGTGCGCGACCTGGTGCGCGACGCCCTGGTGGAGGACGACTGCGGCACGCCGGGAGTAGTAGTGATGGGCACCCTCACGGTGGTATTCGACCACCATGCCCACGATGTGCAGGAAAAGATGCACCATATCCAGCACCTCTACTACGGCAACATCGTGTCCACCACCCACGTGCACATCAATGAATCCCAATGCCTGGAGGTAATCATCCTGAAAGGCGAAACGGGATTGGTGCAAGACATCGCCAATATGATTCTGGGCACGAAGGGCGTGTCGCACGGCAACCTGACCGTGACCACCACTGGCTGCGTGATTTAACAGGCAGGGCGGCGGACCTTTGCGAAGGAGCACCAGCGCCGGGAAGCGGCGTGAGCTGCGCGCAAAGGACCGACCTACGCATTACAAGTGCGTTGCTCTTTTTCGGAACGCTGTTTTGATTAGGGCAAACGCGACACGGCGAAAAGGGCCCTGCAGATTTTCGCCGTAGTGTTTCGCTACATATATATGTAAGGAAGTGCAATGGCAACTGAAACGGTAATGCTGGGCCACGGCAGTGGCGGCACCATGATGAAACGCATCATCGACGAAGTGTTCTTTGCCGCCTATGGCAACGACGATCTACTGAAGGGCGACGACGCCGCGGTGCTGCCGGCGCTGGAGGCGGGGCAGCGGCTGGCCTACTCCACCGACAGCTTCGTGGTCACCCCCCACTTCTTCCCCGGCGGCGACATCGGGCGGCTGGCCGTGTGCGGCACCGTGAACGACGTGGCCACTAGCGGCGCCACGCCCCTTTACCTCACCTGCGCTTTCATCTTGGAAGAGGGCTTCCCGCTGGAGGACCTGCGCCGCATCTGCGCCTCTATGGCAAGTGCGGCGAAGGAAGCGGGCGTGCGCATCGTAACCGGCGATACCAAGGTGGTGAACCGAGGGCACGGCGACGGCATCTTCATCAACACCAGCGGAGTGGGCACGCTGGCCCCCAGCATCAATCTGGGAGGCGCCCAGTGCCGCCCAGGCGACAAGGTGCTGGTGTCCGGCACGCTGGGCGACCACGGCATCACCATCATGAGCTGCCGCGAGGGGCTGAATTTCTCCACCACATTGGAAAGCGACGCCGCCCCGCTGAATCACCTGATTGCCGCCGTACTGGAAGCGGCCCCCGCCGTGCGCTGTTTCCGCGACCCCACCCGCGGCGGCCTGGCTTCAACCCTGAACGAGCTGGCAAGCCAAGCGAGCGTGGACATCACCGTGGAAGAGGACGCCGTGCCGGTGAAAAGCGAGGTGCTGGGAGCCTGCGAAATGCTGGGCTACGACGTGTTCCAGGTGGCAAACGAGGGCAAAATGGTGTGCGTGGTGGCGCCCGAACAGGCACAGGCCGCTCTGGCAGCCATGCGCCGAAGCCCCTACGGCCAAGATGCTGCCATCATTGGCGAAGTGACGGAAATGCGCGCCGACCGCGGCCCCAAGGTGTTCCTGCGCACTGCTTTCGGCAGTACGCGCATCTTGGACATGTTGGTGGGGGAACAGTTGCCCCGCATCTGCTAAGCGAGGCCACGGGCCGGCCGAGCGCTTCGTTGGCAGGCCATCTGAGGACTTCGGCAGCATCTCGGGCGCCGATAGACGACAGGCTCGTTGCCTATCGGCGCCTTTTGGTTGCAGCCCAGCATGGGCACGGAGCCGGAACGCAACGTTTCCGCCGCTTGCCCATTTTTGCTGAAAATTTGAGCATCGGTGCCATCCGGACAACAGGCGACCGCTTTTCCCAACTTTGGTTTTACCATTGTCGCCAACCTTGTTGAATCATGCGTCCAAGGCAAGCAGCGAACGTCCGCTTCCTGGCAACCTTCACTACCTGCGAAACATAAGGAGCAACCATGACCACCGATGCACCGCAATTCAAAGCAATTATCTTCGACCTAGACGGCACCCTTCTCAACACCCTTCCCGACCTGGTGGAGGTTACCAACACCGCCCTGCAGCGAGCAGGCATGCCCGTGCGCACCCAACAGGAAATCCTGGGATTCGTGGGCAACGGCGTGCAGTCGCTCATCTCGCAGGCCGTGCCGGAGGGCACCTCGCCCGAGCAGCTGGAACAGGTTTACAACGACTGGTGCCGCATCCATCACGAAATCGGCACCCGTCTCACCCACCCCTTTCCCCATGTGGTGGAAGCGCTCGACCAGCTGACAACCGACGGCATCGCGCTGGGGGTTCTATCCAACAAGTTCGATACCGGCGTACAAGAAGTAGTGGCCCAGTATCTGCCCGGATACTTCGCCGCCGTCCATGGTGAAAGCGCCGACATTCCCCGCAAGCCCAACCCCAAGGGACTGCAGCACACCATAGCTGAGCTGGGACTAGAGCCGCATCGGTGCATGTACGTGGGCGACTCCCCCAACGACATCCGCACCGCGAAGGCGGCCGGCGCGTTCGGCGTGGCGGTGGCCTGGGGCTACCATCCGGTTGAGGACTTCGACCCCGAGCCCGTGCGGCCGCACCTGATTGTGAACGACCCGCGCGAACTGGCGTGGCTGATCGAGGGCAAGTAGTAGAATGGAGCGGCCAAACCGGTAGGTCCCTTACAGGAAAGGAAGCGGCAGTGGAAGACGTGCATTTCGGAACCGATGGCTGGCGGGCCATCATCGGCGAAGGCTTCACCGAGGGCAACCTGGTGCGCACCGCCGAGGCAGCCGCCAAAATCTTCAAAGAAGACGCGCTGGCCGCAGGCCGCACCCCCGACAAGCTGGGTACCATCATCGTGGGGCACGATTGCCGCGTGGATGCCCATCGCTTCGCTGCGCTCACGGCAGAAGTGGTGGCCGCAGAAGGCTTCACGGTGCTGCTGACCAGCGACTATTGCCCCACCCCCACCTTATGCTGGAGCGTGGCGCACAATCCTGAGGCGGTGGGAGGCATCATGCTCACCTCCAGCCACAACCCCGCCGAGTACCTGGGGGTGAAGCTGCGCATGGCCGATGGCGGCGCCAGCCCCAAGGAGTTCACCGACCGCGTGGAGGCGGCGCTGCCGGCCCAGCCCACGCAGGCCCGCGGCAACTTCGCAGAAACCGACCTCATGACCCCCTACCTGGAGGCGCTCACCGAGCTGGTGGACGTGGAGGCCATCCGCAAGGCCGGGCTGCGCGTTGTGATCGACCCGCTGTTCGGCGCCGGCCGCCTGTATTTGGCCCAACTGCTGCGCTCCATGAACGTGGAAGTGGTGGAAATCCACAACGCGGCCGACCCCACCTTCGAAGGGCTGCACCCCGAGCCGGTGCCGCCGTGGGTGGACGAGGGCCTGGCGAAGGTGCACGAACTGGGCTACAACGCGCTGTTCATCAACGACGGCGACGCCGACCGCATCGGCGGCGGAGACAGCCAGGGCAATTTCGTGAACCCCCATCGCATCATCACCCTGATTACCGAGCACATGGTGCGCGACCGCGGCGAAACCGGCCGCGTGGTGAGCACCGTCACCGCCTCGGCCATGCTGGACCGCATGTGCCGCCGGCTGGGGCTTGAGCTGGTATCCACCCCTGTGGGCTTCAAATGGATTTACGGCGAAATGGCCAAGGGCGGCGTGCTGCTGGGCGGCGAAGAGTCGGGGGGTATCGGGCTACCGGGGCATGTGAAAGAGCGGGACGGCCTGCTGATGGCGCTGCTGCTCACCGAGATGATGGCCCAAAAGGGCAAGGGCCTTGGGCAGCTGGTGGCAGATATGCTGGCGGAAGTGGGGGCGCTGGAGTTCGCCCGCCGCGGCGTGGCGCTTACCCCCGAGGGCATCAACCACTTCAAAACCGCCACTATGCCCCATTACGAAGCCGATGTCTTCGGCGGAAAAAAGGTGCTGGGCTACGACCGGCGCGACGGAGTGAAGCTGTTGCTGGAAGACGACGCATGGGTGATGATGCGCCCCAGCGGCACCGAGCCTTTGGTGCGCGTATACGCCGAAGCGGAAACCACTGACGAGGTGGACGCCCTGCTGAACGCGGCTGAGGCCGTGGTGAAGGGCGAATAGGTCTCTCGCCGGCTGGGCGCCCCCAACAATTCCGCGAAGCAAACGGGCCGCCTGGAAACCCGGCGGCCCGTTTCGCATTCTGGATAGGCGGCGTGAGTTGCGCCCGCTATTCCTTCTCGTCGTCGGGAAGGGTGGTGAGGGCCTCCACCACCTCGTCGGCCAGTTTCTGCTGGCGCTCGGGGGTAAGCCGGTCGGAGATGCGCACCACGATGGAGCCCACCACCTCGTGATAACCGGGGGCCAGGTCGGTGTTGTCGAACTGAGAGATGTAGTCGTTGCGAGCTTCGGCCAGCTCAACCGTGGGGTACACCTCCACCGAACCGCCGCCGGAAGTACCCTTCCCCACTACGCCATCGCCGTACACCTTGTCCTGAAGGATAAGCGAATAGGCGAAGTACACCATGGAGCTGTAGCCCTCGGACTGGTTCAGCAGGCCATTGGGGTCGTTTTCGGGGGTAACCGCCTCGGCCGCAATGATGTGCGGCACAGTGCGCAACCGCTCGATAACGTTGCTGGCGGTGGGGTCCACCACCAGCTCGCGCAGGGCAATGCTGTCTTCCAGCGCATCCTCGGCCGCGTTCAGCCGGCCTATGATCTGGGAATAATTGCCAGAAATGCGAATCTTGTTGGTAACGGTGCGAATCTCATCGGTGGTGAGCGGCATGGGCGCTACGGAATCCTTCGCCCCCTTTGCCTCGCTAATGAGCTGCTGGGCGTCGGTGATCAGCTGCGGCTCAAGCGGCTGGGCGCCGGAATTGACCAGGAACTGCAGCGAGGCCACAGCTTGGTCCAACTCTTCGTTGCGCTCTTGCAGTGCCTCGGCAGAACGCTGGTAGCTGGCCACGGCCTTTTGGTAATCAGCGAAGTTGGTAGTGACCACCGTGGCGATGGCGCAAGCAGCCACCACAACGATGCAGGCCACAGCCACGGCCACGCGCATCTTGATGCCGCGGCGCTCGTCCGGTTGGGGGGCGTCGCCGTCCGCGTCTTCTTTGGCGGCGCCGTCGGGTTCGGCGGCCGCTTCGTCGGCGGCCGGCGCGCCATCGGCTGGCGCGGCCTTCTCTTCCGCACCCGAATCGCCCCCAGCGGCCGTTGCCTTCACGGCCGAATCGGCCGCAACAGCCCCCGCCTCCGTTGTTTCGGAAGCCGCATCTGCGGTTTTAGATTTTTCCTCAGTCACGCTGGCTCCTTTCCGCAACGTTCGCTTTTGTGCGCAGCGCGGAAAACAGTCTAGCAGAGCAGGCGCGCCCGCGGGCCTACGCTACGATTTCGAACGAATCCCCCACCATCAGGCGGCCGCCATGCAGCACACGGCAGAACACGCCCTCGCGGGGCATGATGCAGTCGCCCATCTTGTGGTAAATGGCGCAATGGGAGTGGCACTCCTTGCCGATTTGCGTCAGCTCCAGTTCCACCTCGCCGCTTTTGAAGCGGGTGCCGATGGGCAGCGTTTTCAGGTCGAAGCCCTCCACCACGATGTTCTCGCCGAACGCGCCGTCCACCACGCCGGCTCCTTGAGCGTTGAAATCCTGGATTTTCTCGAAGGCCAGCAGGCTCACCTGGCGATGCCAATTGCCCGCGTGGGCGTCGCCATCGATGCCCCAATCTTCCTTCAGCACAATGGAAGGTTGCGCGGTTTTCTGGATGCCTTTGCGGTCGCTTGTGCATACGGCTTTGATCGTGCCCATGATGCACCTTTCTCGTAATCGACAGCGCGGCGCCACTTCGCGTGCCCGGTGCAATTCACTGGTTCTGCCCCGCCCCGCTGCACTACGAGATGGGGAAACTTTGGCGCAGAAAAATCCTACCATAACACTAGGCGTTCTCAATCGAGAATAATTGTGAGTTTCTAGAGCCGTTGGAGAGTGGGCCGACCCGACAGGCCTGCGCTCGACGCTCCGCACGAGGGGAACTAACTCGACCTGCGGTCGAGTGGATTTCCCCTCTGCTCCGCTTGGCCGGACCTCGCTCCGACCCGCCGGGTCGGCCCAGCCAGAATGCTAATTCAGGTCGAATTCGTAGGGCAGAGATTCTATCTCTGCCTAAACGGACAGCCTGCACCGGGCCGCAGCATCAGGCCGAGATAGAATCTCGGCCCTACGAAAATGGACCGGTGAATCAAGCCCGTTGCGGTCGTGCGGGGGAAGGGCGGGGGTGGTCCAACAAAGCGAGTTCCGCACGACGAAAACGCGCCAGTGGCGCGTTTTCCAAAGCAGGACTGTCTGAGCGACTTGGGCTGCCCCCGCCCTTCCCCCTGCTCCAGAAACGCAGAAGGCAGAGATAGAATCTCTGCCCTACGAAGACGGGGCGAAAGCGGCGTCCCCGTCATGCGCATGAGTCATTTGGATTGTCCCTTTGTCTCAAATCCCAGGTGGAGGGAGTCGGTGGGGCAAACCGAGGTGCAGATGGTGCAGCGGATGCATTCGGCGCTGACCGGCGTTTTCGTGGGGTCCACCGCCATGGGGCAAGCCTTCGCGCACTTCTCGCAATGAACACACGTGGTCTCGGTCCATTTCAGCTGCACCAGACTGAAGCGGTTGAATAGCCCCCACAGCCCGCCCAGCGGACACAGGTAGCGGCAGAAGGGACGATGAATGAACACCGCCAGCACCACAATGGCCACCAGCACCGCCAGCTTCCAATTGAACAACCAACCGATTTGCGCCCGCAGCCGCGGGTCGAGCGCCAGCAGCGGAAGCCCCGCCTCCAGCGTGCCGGCCGGGCACAGGTATTCGCAGAAAAACGGCGGAGCGTAGCCATTGGCGGCGGCCACCGCCAGCGGCAACCCCACCACCAACACGGCAAGCACCAGGTACTTCAGCCAGCGCAACGGCCGGTCGATCCCCTTCGGCACCCGTAGCTTGGGCGACGGGATGCGATGCAGCAAATCCTGGATGAGGCCGAAGGGGCACAGAAGCCCGCAGGCAAGCCGCCCCAGCAAGATGCCGAACAGCAGCAACGTGCCCAGCACGTAGAAGGGCACGCCGCGGCCCGTGGAGCCGAAGGCCGCCTGCAGCGCGCCGATGGGGCAGGCGCCCAGCGCGCCCGGGCACGAGTAGCAGTTCAGCACCGGCACGCACACCGCTTTGCTGGGGCCGGTGAAAATTTTCCCCTCGGCAAAGCCTGCCACGTAACCGTTCATCACAGCCGCTGCCGCCACCTGGATGAGCCGTTGAGTTCTAACCTTCATCAACCGATTCCAATGCATTCCAAGCAAATGCGCGCGGCCTTGTTGTACACCACGGCCGCCTCGCCCTGCGCGAGGCCCCAAGCGATGGCGGCCACGGCCACAACAGCCACCGCTATCACCAACGCTATCGAGCGCCCCTTCGCCACCCGTCCCCCTACAGGTCGATGGCGGGCTTGCCCATGAGGGACAATTGGTGGTTCACCGCGTTTTCGATAGCGTCGTCCAGGTCCATCTGGCCGCCCACGAACTCGGACAGCGCCACGCCTTGGCTATCGTACAGCACCGTGGTGGGCATGTACATGATGTCGCTCACTGCGGAAATAAGGTCGCCGCTGTCTTGGGTGGGCACCAGCGTTACGCCGCGATAGCCGGCTTGGTTGAGAATGGACTGCGCCTCCTGCACGCCGGACTGGCCGTCCAGCAGCACCGTAATCAGCTGCACATTGGCGGGCAGTTCCCGCTGGATTTCCGCCAGGTCGGGCATTTCGGCCACGCAAGGCGGGCAAGTGATGGACCAGAAGTTCACAACGGTGATGTCTTTGCTGGCCAGGTCGGCCGCGGTGAAGGTGCCGCCGTCGATGGTGGAGGCGGAGAAGTTGCCCAGGTTGCTCACCGTAGGAGCCTCTGCCACGTCGGTGCCGTCCCAGCTGTCACCGCGCTGGCCGTTGCCGTTGCCGTTGCCGTTGCCGTGATGCTCGTCCCTGTGGTGCTGCAGACCATCGCCGTTCCCCTGGCCGCCGCCATTCCCCTGGCCTCCGTCAGGCACTTGCGGCGCTGCTGCGGCGCCGCCGTTCCCCGAGTCCGCCGGGGCCGGGGCCGGGGCCACGCTGCAGCCCACCGCGAACAGCCCCATCATCGCCGCTGCAAAAGCGGCCGTCAGCTTCACCGAAATCTTCTTCATCAGAGGTCCTTTCCCTCGCAATTTGTTCAGCCAAACTTTACCAAATTCACCAGGCTGTCCCCAAAACCCAACAACAGCCCCACAGCCGTAACAAAGGCTTCTTTCAGCATGGCTGCGTGTTTGGGACGATGAAGGGGCTACAGGGATTCGGCAATGGTTTTTTGGGCGGCCACTTCTTGCTGGTAGTAGGCGTAGAGTTCGGGCAGGGCGCGCTTTTGGCTTACCGGCTGGAAGGTTTCCTTGTCCACCAGACACACGGTAACGAGGCCATCCACCAGGGGCCGGGCGGTTTCCGGATCGTCCCCTTCGCGAAACACCTGCTGGCGGTACACCGTGCGCGTGGCGTGCACCGCCTCCACCGACGTGCGCACGAACCCGCGCTCGCCATAGCGCAGCGGCGCGCCGTACTGGATGTCCACGTGGTAGATGGGGCTCATGTAGCCGGCCTCCTCTACCGCCGTGTAGGAAAAGCCGTTCTTCTGCAGGTAATCCACCCGGCCGTCCTCGAAATACAGCAGGTAGTTGCCATGGTACACCACTCCCATCATGTCGGTGTCGGCGTAGCGAACGGTAATGGGGGTATCCACGAACATAGAGGCTCCTTGGCGATCGGGGGCAACGGCAAGCCCCTATTATAGCCCTGGTGCAGTTTGTGGCGGAATGGCTCAGGCCGCCGGGCGAGCGCGCGACACCCAACCCGCCCTCTTTTCGTGCATCCTCTCCCCAGCCGCTGCCTTTTCGTGCACCCCCCAACCGCCCTCTTCTGATGTCGCCCCGCTCCTCTCACCGCCAAGCGTGTGGCAAAAAGGCAGTTTATTCCGAGCTACCCCGCGTCAAAACCCAGCTTTTTTCCGAGAAAAACGCCAAAAAGGGCCTTTTTTCAGAGGAAAAATCCAAAAAGAGCTCGGAATAATCGGGGTTTTTGTCCGAAACGCAGTGCAGCTGACAAAACGCCCCGCTTCTCCGAGCTCGCCTCCGTCAGGATGCGCGCACGCCGAAGGGCAACAGAAAGCCCCTTGGGGGCGAGGGGCTTTAGAGAGAGGATTCGCATCGGGAAGCGGTGCCGGCCGCAGCCGTCGCGGCCGGCACCTTGCATGAAGGGGCTAGGCCGCCTGCGGGTCGAGGTCCAGGTCGGAACCGGCCGCGGCACGGGCCTTGGCGGGCGCCGTCTCGGTTTGGGTCGCCGGCACCAGCAGCTTGGAGGCCAGAGCCATGAAGCCCAGGGCGCCCACGGAAATCACGCCCACCACGATAGCAATTTCCACCAGGGTGGGGGCGTACAGGCCTAGCATCGACCAGCCGTCCGCGCCCATCACGCCGGGGGCACCCTCGATGTTCAGGGTGGCAAAGGAGGTGAGCAGCAGCCAGATGCGCTTGCACAGCACACCCAGCACCACCAGCACCGAAGCGCCCACAACCAGGCCGGTCTTCTGGCGGTTCTTCGCGAACACCAGCACCAGGAAGGGGATCAGCAGGCCGCCGATAACCTCGAACCAGAAGAACGGGGCGGTGGCGCCGCTGGTCATGATGGCCAGCGTCTCGGCGCCGGATGCGCCAGGGTAGCCCATGGTGAGCAGCTCGCAGCCGATGAAGTAGGCGTCGATGGCGATGCAGGTGGCCAGCAGGCCGGCCAGGCTGGCGAACAGCTCTTTGGGGGTCTCAAAGCGGCCGGTGCCGTTCAGCACCGCCAGCACGATGAGCAGCAGCGCCAGGCCGGAATCCATGGCGGAAGCCACGAAGATGGGGGCCAGGATGGCGGTGAACCAGCCTTCCTTCGCAATTTGCAGGCCGAAAATCCACGCGGTCACGCTGTGCACCAGCACAGCGGTGGGCAGGGCGAAGCGGGAGACGATGGTCACCGCGCGCTCGGCGCCTTTGCGCATGAAGTACAGGTACAGGATGTTGATGATCAGGTACAGGGTGATAACCGCCATGTCCCACACCAGCGGCGATGCCGGATTGGGGCCAGTAACGATGCGCCATACCCGTTGGATGCCGCCCAGGTCGATGAGGACGAACATGCCGGCCAGGCAGATGCACACGGTGGACAGGATGATGGCCGGCAGCGCCACCTTCTTGAAGGCCTTGATGTGGAACACGCTGGCCGAGGAGGCCACAATCAGGCCGCCGGCCGACAGGCCAACTAAGAACATGAACATGATGATGTAGGTGCCCCAGGACACGCCGTTGGACATGCCGGTGACCGTGAGGCCGTTCATCAGCTGCCAAACCCAGGCGCCGATTCCCACCGCCGCCAGCACCACGAGCACGGCCGTGGCAACCTTGTTACGCTTAAAGAGTTCCATGATGCCACTCTCCTATTCGAAGTAATAAACCTGCGGGCGAGTGCCCTGCTCTTCCAGCAACTGGTAGCCGTGGCGCGTGGCGATGGCCTTGGACACCTCGGAATTCGGGTCGTCCAGGTCGCCGAAGATGCGGGCGTCCAGCGGGCAGCACTGCACGCAACGGGGCTCTTCGCCGCGGTCGGTGCGCTCTTTGCAGAAGGTGCACTTCTCCGCCACGCCCTTGGTGCGCTGCGGCACATCTTTGTCGCCATACACGAAGTCCGGCTGATGCACCGGCTCTTCCCAGTTGAAGGAGCGGGCATTGTAGGGGCAGGCGGCCATGCACATGCGACAGCCGATACACTTGTCGTAGTCGATTTCCACGCGGCCCATCTCGTCTTTGTAGGTGGCGCCGGTGGGGCACACCCGCTGGCAAGCGGGGTTCTCACAGTGCTGGCAGGCCAGCGGCAGGTAGGTGCGGGAAAGCGCGGGGTACTGGCCCAGCGCGCCGTCTTCCACGTCGCACCCTTCCGTCAGCACCCGGTTCCAACGGGTTCCTTTGGCCACGCCGTTTTGCATTTTGCAAGCATAGGCGCAGGTGTGGCACCCAATGCAGCGGGTTTTGTTGATAGCCATTCCGTACTTGGTCATTTATCTCACCTATGCCTTTTCCACTTCAACCAGCACGTCGTTGTAGGGAATCTGCGGCCCGAAGAACATCGAGTAGCCGCGCTCCAAACGGGCGGAGTTGGTAACGTTTTGCAGGAAGCCGTCCTTGTAGTAACGGGTGTAGGTGGTTTCCGCCATGAACAGCACGCCCGGCTGCAGCGAGCGGTTCACCAGCGCCGTTGCCACAAACGAGCCGCGATCGTTGAACACGCGCACATCGTCGCCGGTGGCAATTCCGCGCGCCTCGGCGTCTTCCGGCGCAATGTTGATGCGGGGGCCGAAGTCCTCCTGGAACCATTCGGAGGCGGAGTAGTAGGCGTGGATGCGGTAGCGGCTCTTGCCCTGGGTGAAGTACAGGGGATAGGTGGCCTTCTTGGGGTTGGCCTCGTAGGCTTCGTCGGCGTCCTCGTACACCGGCAGCGCGTGACCCTGGTCGGACAGGTACTCGAAGTACAGCTCGATGCGCGTGGAGGGGGTGAGGAAGAAGTCGGCGGTACCGTCCGGCATGAAGTCGTCGCCGGTTTCCGGCAGGGCCATCACGCCGCCGTTGGCCAGCAGCGCATCGTAGGTGATGCCCTCCATACGGGGATCCAGCTCCGCGGCGCCTTCCAAGCTGAAGCGGGCAAGCTCTTCATAGGTTTTGGGCAGCAGGTCTTCCAGCCCCCATTCGGCCGCCAGCAAGCGCTCGATTTGCAGGTCGCTCTTGGATTCAAACAGCGGCTGCACCATGCCGTTGGCCAGCATCACATGGCCCATGCTGTCGCGCAGCTGCTTCACGTTCTCTTCGCACTCGAACTTGGTGCAGGCGGGCAGCACGATATCGGCGTAATCCACCGCGGAGGAGAAGTACAGGTCGATGATGGCGAAGAAGTCCAGCGTTTTCACCCAGTTCAGCATATCTTGGGCGGCGCCGGCCTCCAGAGTGAAGGCGTCGCCGAACGTGAGAGCGGCGTGGATGTTGTTGGGGGTGTAAGGCATGTCGTACATGGCCACCGGGCTTTCGCCGTAGTGGTATTCCTCAGGAAGCACCCAGTAGTTCATGGTGGCAGCCGGGTCATTGGCGCCTAGGCCACAGTAGCTACCGTAACCGGCGCCCTTCTTGCCGTATTGGCCGCACAGGGCCACCAACATGGCCGTGGAGTGGCCCAGCACGTCGGCGTTCGTGTACTTGTCGGCGCCGCCCAGGCCGATGTCGATGATGGCAGGACCGTTGTTGGCATAGCGATCGGCCAGATCCACGATCACCTGTTTTTCGATGCCGGAAGTTTCCGCGGCCCAATCCAGGCTAAGCGTGGCCAGCCATTCCTTGATCAGCGCGAACTCGGTGGTCACCGGTTGGCCGTCTACCGTCCATTCGCCTTCCAGCGCTGGCACTACGTCCGGATTGTCGTAGAGAGCCGGGGCGTTCGTAATGGTGTCCCACACCAGCGGCGCCCCCACTTCTTCGGCGCCCACCACGCTGGGGTTGGGGGCCATCACCTCGGCGCTGCGCAGGCTCTTGCCCGTGGTGCGGTTCACCAGGTATGGGCAGGAAGTGTGGGCCATGACGAACTCTTCGTCATACCAGCCGTTGTCCACCACCGCTTTCAGCATGCCCTGGATGAGGGCGGCGTCAGTGCCGGGACGCACCGGCAGCCACTCGTTGGATTTGGCGGCGGTGCCAGTGAAACGGGGGTCGATGCACACGATGTAGGCGCCGGCCTCTTTGGCGTCTATCAGGGGGCGCGACCAAACCATGGCGCTTTCCAGCGGATTGTGGCTCAGCTCAATGATGGTGGTGGCGTCCTTCATTTCCCAGGCAGAGCGGTTGGGCAGGTAGCTCCAGGGGCCAAACGCCGGGCCCAGGCCATTGGCCTGTCCGCGGTCCAAGCCCCAGTTTCCACCGGAATCAGCACGCAACAGCTGGGTGATGAAGTCGAAGCCGATTCCCGCTTCGGTGGATTTGCGAATGAACACGGAGCCTTCGCCGTACTTCTGCTGAGCTTCCTTCAGGTTGTCGGCGATGGTTTTGATGGCTTCGTCCCAGCTGATTTGCTCGAACTTGCCTTCGCCGCGCTCGCCCACACGCTTCATGGGCACCTTGATGCGATCTTCAGAGTAGATGTGATCCACCTCGTTGATGCCGCGCAGGCAGATGGTGGAGTGCCTCTTGTCCTTTACCAGGTCGCTGGGCTCGATGATGGAAATCTTTTCATCGCGGATGGTGCACTTCAGATTGCAGCCAGTCAGGCAATGGAACTGATGGCAGAGGTGCGCCACGCGCTCTTCGCTCTCGGCGTGGGCGTTGGTGGGGGCCAGCAGGTTCCCCGTTGCCGCCACGCCCGCCGCGCCGGCCAGGCCCAAAGCGCCCGCCGCCGCACCGGTTCCCTTCAGGAAGCTGCGACGAGAAAGCGTCTTCTGAGATTCCGACATTTCTCCTCCTAGTTTTCATGGGACAAGGAGGTTGATGCTTCGCGAGTTACCGCCCTTCGCGGCGTTGGCTGGCGTCCGGCACGGCTCGCGCCGGCGCGCTTTGCACCTGCGGCGTTTGCTGTGGGTATCCCGCTCCGCCTCTGTTTCGGCTGGCGCGACGCCGGTAAATTGCCGCGCCCACAAAGCCGTGAAGGGCGGCTACTCGCTTGGCTTTTCTCTCTCCTCTTTTGTCCCCGTGTCGCAAGCCCTGGGGCGGGCTTGCCCTCCTGTTTAGAGAATTGGCCAAATTCATCTGGCGGCACTATAGCAAATTGTCATATGACAATTCAAGATAATCATATGACAATTTTTTCCCTACATTATTCTATTTTGGGGATATATAGCACCAAGGCACTTCGCACCGGCAGGGGCCCGGCGCTACTCGGCGAAACGGGCCACACTCCCGGTTATTTCGCTAGAATGTCCTTTACGGCGTCGAGGGCGGGGTCGTTGAAGCCTTCGGCAAAGGCGCTAGGGATGACCACGGTGCCCTTGCCCTCCCGCAGGCTTTCGTTCAACAGGTGCATGGTGCGCAGGCGCGCCACTGCTTCGGGGCCTCCCACCAGCTCTTCCATCTCGTCCAGCGTCTCGAAGATGTCGTGCTCAGCCTCCATCAAAATGATGCGGGCCTTCTTACGCTGCTCTGCTTGGGCCTCCAAGCTCATGACCTCCTGCAGCTCCTTCGGCAGCAGAATGTCGCGTACCTCCACCGACAGGATGGCGATGCCCCACGGCGCCACCTTTTCTTCCAGCACCTTTTTCAGCTCGCGGTCCAGCTGGTTGCGGCGAATGGCCACTTCCGCCGCGGCGGCCCGGCCGATGGCTTCGCGCAAGGCCGTTTGGGCGGCCATCTCCACGGCGCGGTTGAAGTCGCCCACCTCGGTGCAGGCGGCCGCAGCGTCCCACACGTGCCAGAACAGCACGGCATCCACATTTAGCGGCACCAGGTCGGCAGTGAGAGTTTCTTCGGCATAAAATGCAGTCACCCGCACGCGGGTATCAACGCGCATCACGTTGGATTCCGCCACGGGAATGGTCCAGAACAGGCCCGGGCCCGACACGCGGTTGAAGCGACCCAGCCGCAGCACCACCACCTTCTCCCATTCCTGGGCGATGTGGCACGAGGCGATGGCCAGCAGCCCCGCCACCACGGCAACCGCCAAAAGAGGCAGGGTGAAGCCGTCGGCAATCGCCCATCCCAGGGCCATCACCACGCAGGCCACCAGCAAAAACAGCACCAACGAGAACAAGAACACGCCCGCCGATGAAGCCCGCTCCCCTACAATTTCGGTGGAACAATCGGGCACCACGCGCCAGTTGCTGGCCCGGCCGCCATTCTGCTGGGCCCTGCTCTCCCGTTCTTGCCGCATTCTCATCTTCGCTCCTTCGCGCCCCTTGCACCGCCCCTCCGGCGGTGCCGCTCAATCCAAGGCCGTCGTTGCCGCCGCACGCGTTACGCGCCGCGCTCCTCCGCGTTCGCGCGCGCTTCGGGAAAGTCCACAATGTGGGCGGCCAGCTTGCCGTCGCGCCGCGCCTCTTCCAACTTTATTTCGCGAATGCGCCGCGTCATGGCCTGGTCCACCTCATCCAGGCTCATGCCCATTTCCCGGCACGCCTCGATGCAATCGTTCAAGATGGCCGTCACCCGGTCCACCTCGTCGGCGCCCATTTTCTGAGCGATATCGGTAACAAACACGCCGCGGCCGCGGGTGGATTCCAAAAAACCGTCCGACACCAGACTGAGGTAGGCCTTGTTCACGGTGTTGTAGTTGATGGAAATTTCGGAGGCAAGCCCGCGCACGGTGGGCAGCTTCTCGCCCGGCTTGAAGTAGCCGGACGTGATTAAGTAAGCGATGCGTTGGCGCAGCTGCACCCAAAGGGGCAGGTCGCTGGCTTCGTCAACTTCAAAGGGGAACATGGGGGGCCTTTCTTATAGGAGGGGGGCGACGACGGAAATAGGTTGAAGGGCGGCCGTCACTACCAGGTAGCGTAGCAAAAACCCGCCCGCGAGAACAGAGAGCGAGGCGATTGCCAGCGCGGCGCGGCGCCAGGTTTCGCGGCGAAGGGTAATCGCGCCCGATGCGGCGGGGCGCGCCGACCAAGCTGCGGCGGCGGTGGCTTCCACGCAGAAGGGCACAGCCAGGCCAATAGCCACAAAGCCGCCCCAGAAGGCGGGAGCCAACGGGCCGCTGAGCAACTGGGCGGCCGAAGCGGCAGCTGCTTGGGCCGTGGCGGTGACGTCCGCAGCCGGCACCCCTGTCAGCCATGCGGCCACAAGCGCCGCCTCAAGGGCGATAACCACCATGTCGGCCGTCTGCAAACGGTGCAGTGTGGTGGCGAAGGTGCGCGCTGTTTCGGAAACAGCGGCTAGCCCCGTTGCCAGGGCCAAGCCGCAGGAAAGGGCGGAAACCAGGAACAGCACCGGCAGGGCCGCGCCGCTCCAGAGAGGCACGGCCGTCATGCTGGAGAGCAGCAGTCCGGTGTATAAAGCCACCACCAGGGAAAGCGCCATCAGCAGCCCATTGGCAACGCGGAACGTTGCCACCGTTGCCCGCACGGCGCCGCGCCACACCAGCAGCAAAAACGCCGCAGTTGCCGCGCACAGCACCAAGGCCCAGGCGCCCACCGTGAGATAGGTTGCTTTTTCGGAAAACGCCAGCAACAGCACGCGGGCCGGTTGGCCAAGGTCGGCCAGCAAACAGGCCACCCCCAAGAGCAGAGCGCCCAAACTGGCTACAAGCAGGGGCGAGAAAAGCCCGCGGAACAGGCGCCCTTCGCCCGAGCGGAACTGTGCTTGGAGTGCGGGAGCCAAATCACCACGAGCGATGAGCAGGCTCAACAACGCCGCCACCGAACAACCGCCGGCACCGGCGCCGCCCAGAAACAGATAGCCCACTGCCAGTTCGCTGAACACGCCTCCCCCTTCGGCTTTTCCCGGCGGCCCTCGCGGAGCCCTTCGCGCTGCCGCGGGCCACCGTCCCAACGGCGCACGCAACCAGATTAGTTCGGATTATCATAAGACAATTTTGCGTCCACGGGAAGGGACGCCCAAGACAAACCACGTGTCCGGCCGTAACGACGCCGTGCAGCCCACAAAAAAGGTCTGCGGAACAGCAGAGCGGAGCTTTGCCAGCACCCCCCCCCAGTTGCTCTACTTCTCCTGATCAGTGATAAGATTCGGGTTCTGAAGCGACTTTTCCCTTATGAACTCTAGATAATCGCTCTCATTCAGAAGGTCGGGGGGAAGCGTGTCCCTGTTTCTCGTAGCCCCTCGGCAAATTATCTCCATCAGGGCAGGCCAACAGGTTATTACCTCTCCTCTCTTCTTCTCTGCATACATACGAAACCACACAGGGGCTCTATGGTCTTCCCGAAACCCCTTACCTGAGGAGTTCTCGGTGTTCGACTTGTTTTTCACTTGAACGAACTCTGTGCATTCCTCGTTGCAAAAATCAACTGCGGTTAGTATTTCTCCGCGGCACCATATCCAACCATAGTCGCATACTTTTGAAGCGATATACTCCTCTAGCAGGTTGCCCCCTATATTCTCTGCAGACATGAAAAGATTGTGAAATCGAACCCATTCCTCTGCCTCTTCCTCACTTCCCGCATGAGAGGAAACCATTGCTATGAGGGCATAATCAGTTACAGCACTTTTCGGCCTTGCAGTCCTCTTGCTAGGAAGCGATTGCCAGGCCCTCATGTACTTCATAACCCAGCGAGAAAGCCAACCTTCTAGAAAGTAATGCGGCTCAAAACCGAGCTCTTCTTCGAGCATCTTAATAGAGGGAATGAACCCTTGCGTTTCCGGGCTAGTGATAACCGGAAACAGAGCCTTCATCTCAGCTGCTCTCACCCGCCAATCCTCGGGTCGCGTAGAATCGTTTATCTGCAAGTCAACTAATTGATCGTACAGATTCTGCACCGGGTCACGATGAGAATTGCAGTACCGAATAGACGCATCTAGCTTTTCTAGCACCTTCTCCTTTGACGCTTGTTTTTTCGCCGCCATTGCCTTCCTTCCCTCTTTGTATCAATACTCGTGTTTAATCTGGCTATAATAGGGACTACAAAATTTTACTATCTGAAAATATCGGAGTCCCAATGGAATATATCGGAACCAAACGATGTGCCTCGCTGCTTGGCGTAACACCACAAACAATATCTCGCTTAGCAAAAGCTGGCGCTCTAAAGGTTCAGCTTTTGGACGGACATCGAGTATTCTCAAAAGCTTCCATTGAGGAATACATGATAAGCCATAATATCGTAGCTGCTCCCGCCGACCATAAGCGAATAAACACGGAGGTTCCTCCCGTCACGGCCGTGAGTTTCTTCTCCGGGGCCCTTGGTCTTGACCTGGGAATGGAGCGCGCGGGCATCTCTTCTCTTCTCTATTGCGAAAACGACTTGAAATGCCGGATGACGATCTCCCTCAATAGGCCTGACGCTGCTCTCTTGGGAGACATTCGTAAGCTCAAGGCTGGAGACATATTCGACTACGCTCGTGTTTCTTCTGGTCGCGGCATCGACGTCATGTTCGGCGGCCCGCCGTGTCAGGCCTTTTCAACGGCCGGCGCACGACGGGCCTTCGATGATGAGCGGGGTAACGTGTTTTTATCCTTCATCAACCTCGCCGCTGCCATTAAGCCGAAGTACCTCGTCATTGAAAACGTTCGGGGCCTGCTCTCTGCGCCATACCCAAGCGAAGAGGGAGGCGATCCCGTGCGCCACGGCGCTATCCGCCTTGTCCTCAACAAGCTCTCCGAGATGAGGTATAGGGTCAGCTTTAACCTGTACAATGCCGCCAACTTTGGAGCACCTCAAATTCGAGAACGCATTGTTCTGATTGCGAAGCGCGAGGGCCAGCCGATGCCTTGGCTAACGCCTACCCATTGCAACGTTGAGGAATGGGGGCTCTCTCCGTGGCGCACCCTACGTGATGCTTGCGAGAGCATTCAGGAGACAGAAATGCACAGTTCTCAGTTTCCCGAGAAGAGACTCCGGTACTTTAAGATGCTAACCGAGGGCCAATATTGGAAAGACCTTCCCGCTGAAATGCAGGCGGACGCCATGGGGAAAGCCTATCTGCTATCTGGCGGAAAAACCGGGTTCTACCGACGTCTTTCCTGGGACAAGCCCTCGGCAACACTGGTTACCAGCCCGACGATGCCCGCTACCGATCTCTGCCACCCCACAGAAGACAGGCCACTCTCTATAGAAGAGTATGCCGCCATACAAGAGTTCCCTCCTGACTGGAAATTCTGCGGCGACATTGCTGACATCTATCGTCAAATTGGCAATGCCGTCCCTGTTGCCCTGGGAGAAGCCATTGGGCGCGGCATTCTTGCCGACATGGCGGGCAAAAAGCCGGATGAGCGGTTTAGCTCCTTCCCCTACTCTCGCTACCGATTTACCAACCACCTCAACTGGGAGCACCGATAAAAGAAAGCGCTATTGGCGGTAGGTGGCGAGGAATTGGGCCAGCTTGTCCATGGTTTCTTCCAGCACTTCCACCCGCGGCAGGAACACCACGCGGAAATGGTCCGGCTGCTTCCAGTTGAAGGCGCCGCCGTGGGAGATGAGCACCTTCTGATCGTGAAGCAAATCCAACGCGAACTGCTCGTCGTCAGTGATGTTGAAGCGCTTCACGTCCAACTTCGGGAAGATGTAGAAGCCCGCCTTCGGCTTCACTGCCGTTACGCCGGGGATGGCGTTCAGCGCCTCGTACACGAAATCGCGCTGCTCGTACACGCGGCCGCCGGGGGCGATGTAGCCGTTCACGGACTGATGGCCACCCAGGGCCGTCTGCACGATAGACTGCGCCGGCACGTTCGAGCACATACGCATGTTGCACAGCATGTTCAGTCCCAAAATGTAGTCTTTCGCCCGCCACTTCGGACCGGAAAGGATCATCCAGCCAATGCGGTAGCCGGCCACCATGTGCGACTTCGACAGGCCGCTGAAGGTGACGCAGAACAGATCCGGCGCCAGCGATGCGGTGGAAATGTGCTCGAAGCCGTCCATCACCAGGCGGTCGTAAATCTCATCGGAGAACACGATGAGGCCGTGCTGGCGGGCAATCTCCACAATGCCTTCTAGCACCTCGCGGGAATAGAGGGCGCCGGTGGGGTTGTTGGGGTTGATCACCACGATGGCTTTGGTGCGCGGGGTGATTTTGCTGCGGATGTCATCCAAGTCGGGGTTCCACTCCGCTTGCTCGTCACATATATAGTGAACGGCGGTGCCACCGGCCAGGTTCACGCAGGCGGTCCACAGCGGATAGTCCGGCGAGGGCACCAGCACCTCGTCGCCGTTGTCCAGCAGCGCCGAGAGCGAGATGTTGATCAGCTCGCTGACGCCGTTGCCGGTGTAGACGTCCTCGATGCTCACATGGGGAATGCCCTTGATTTGCGCGTACTGCATGATGGCCTTGCGCGCCGAGAACAAACCCTTGGAGTCGGAATAGCCCTCGCAGTCGGTGAGCTGAGTGCGCATGTCGTAGATCACTTCGTCGGGAGTGCGGAATCCGAAGGGGGCGGGGTTGCCGATGTTCAGCTTCAGGATTTGGGTGCCGGCCGCCTCCATGCGGGCCGCCTCTTCGGCCACCGGGCCGCGCACGTCGTACAGCACGTTGTCCAGTTTGGTGGACTTGGTGATGGGGGGCAGCGGCGCCACTTGCGGATCGCGCTCCTGCTCGGGGAAGGGCACCGTTGGGGCCACCGGAGAAGCAGGGGTAGAGGTGATGGTGGCGCGATGAACCAGCGGAACTACAGGTTCATTTTCGGCTGAATCAAATTTTGAACGCGATGAACTTCCGAATTTTGAACCGCGTCCTTCAGCTTGAACCGCGGCCGCAGCCGCCATCGAGATAACGCCAGGCGCAAAGGGGTCGCCAGCGCCGTCCTGCAGCCAAGAAGGTTCAACGGACAAAATGGAGGCAAGGGTAAATAGAACTTCTTTGCGCGGCGCCGTCTTTCCGCTCATATATTGGCTCACTTGGCTTTTTCCCAGCTTAACGCCCATTTCAGAAGCCAGGCGAATCAAGTCGGCCTGTTTCATTCCCTGAGCTTCCATCGCCCAGCGCAAACGCTTGTCAAACGAGTTCAATTCCATTTTGAACCTCCTAAACGAATTTGAACCATTAAAGCACAGTGGTTCAACTGCATGGAGAAAGTTCGCAGGATGCGCAGAAATACGGTACCGATTTGTTCTCGAAAAGCTGAACTAATCCAGGGCAGTGGGTTGCTTTTTCTCCACCAGGGCCTCGTACTCGGGCAGGGCGTTGGCAAAGGAATCGTAGGCGGCATCGCCCCGGTGATCCTGCAAGCCGTACTGGTTCACCAGTACGTCGGCCATCATTTCCGACACCTTCAAAGCTCCCGCATAGTTCACGTGGTCGCCGCCGTCGTAGCTTTCGCAGTTCCAGTCGATGTCCACCTTATGCTCCCCATCGTTCATGTTCAGAAAGGGGATGCCGGTTTCGGCCGATACCTTTTCCATGGTAGCCTGGCGCTCTTCGTTCCAGTTGATGATGGAAGGCGTGGCAACCACCACCAGCTGGGCGCCGTGTTCTTTGCAGCGCTCGTTCATGGACTCCAGAATGGCCAGATTGCGGGCCGGGATGTTGGTTTTCAGCGGGTGCAGGGCCTCGTTCTCGGCGATTTTCGCCTGGTTGGGGGCCTTGTGCACAAACCGCATCTTGAAGCCCTTAAGGCTGTCGGTCCATGTATGATTCGGATTGATTACGAAGTCTTCCCAGGTCAGCTGCTTCCAGCGGTCGTGATGCTCCAGCGCGGGAAAAGCGTCGTTCACGGCGCGGGCCACCACCTTCTCGTAGGAAAAACGGCGGAACAGCGCGTTGGCCTCCAAGAACACCACTTTGGGATGCTGGGTTTTCAGCACCCGGTCCAAAAAAGTGCTGCAATAGGGCAGCGTCTGGCCGCTGGTGGAGCAGTTGTAGGTGGCCAGGCCGTGGGTCTTCCACATTTCCATAGGCGAGAGGGAGGTGTAGGTTTCGCTGTCGCCAATGAACACGGCATCGATGGTGTCAGGGGCTTCCCCGGTAAACGCGTTGGAAGAGGCGTTGATCATACCCGCCTCGGCAGTGTTGCTCTTCGGCTGCAACACCGGCCCCAAAGCCAGCATCAGCGCCAGGCCAATGGCAACAAACGCCACCAGCGCCCCAGCAGAGCGCACACCGTTTTTCAATTTCTGGCTCATCGCACTCACTTGCAAAACCTCAATCCGTCCAACTAAAACTGCGCGTACATGGGGTCAACCGGCGTGTATGCAGCCCCGTAGGCACCGAAAATCAGCAGCACCAGGAACAGCCCGTACCACACGGCCCAACGAGCTGGCAGCTTCCAGGCGCCCACCCGGCCAATGATGTCCACCCCGCGCTCGCGCAGAATACCCACCACCAGCAGCGCCACAACCGCAATCGCCACCACGGCGAAGTCTTTCCCGTCCATCCCCATGGAAAGCACCGTGCCGTTCGCGAACGACTCGAACGTGAAGCCGGTGACCATGGTGCCGAACATCTCGAAGCCGGCCGCGAGGCCGTTGGCGCGGAAGAACAGCTCGCCCACCACGATGATCACCAGCGTGCGGGCAATTTGGAAGGCTCGCCAGCCCACACTCTCGCGGCTCACGTGCAGCCGCTCGGCCAGCCGCGCCGCCGTGGGCTCGATGAGGCTGCCCGCCACAATCAGTACGAAGTAGTAGATGCCGAAGAACAGGTACTGGCTGCCGGCGCCGTGCCACAGGCCGTTGCCCAGCCACACGCAAATGAGCGCCAGCGAGCTGGCCAGCAGCGGCCCATAGCGGTTGCCCAGCTTTTTGCGGGCGTGCTTGGTGAGGGTTTTCGCCGGCTTCGACAGCGAAACCGGGTAGTACACATAGTCCCGCAGCCAGCTACCCAGCGTGATGTGCCACCGCTGCCAAAAGCCGGAGGCGGTGCGGCTGAAGAAAGGCTGGCGGAAGTTCTCGGGCAGCGTGACGCCGAAAATGCGCCCCATGCCCAGCGCCAGGTCCATGGTGCCGGAGAAATCGCAGTACAGCTGCAGGGTGTACAGCACCGCGCCCAGCGCGATCATGCCGCCGTCGTAGCAGCCGTAGTTGTCGAACACCAGCTTCACAAAGGCGTTCAAGCGGTCGGCCACGATGATTTTCTTGCACAGGCCGTACAGCATGCGCAGCGTGCCGGCGTACAGGTTGGCACGCGTCACGGGGTTGCCGGCCATCAGCTGATCGGCGGTTTGGCCGAACCGCGCAATGGGGCCTTCCATGATTTGCGGGAAGAAGCCCAGGAACAGCGCCACTTTCCCCAGGTTTTTCTCGGCGGAGATGGTGCCGCGGAACACGTCCACCAAGTACGAACCGGCCATGAGGGTGTAGAAGGAAATACCGATGGGGGCCGCCCAAACCGGCAGCTGAATATTCAGGTGAATGCCCATGAGAGCCAGGCCGCCATCGATGATGCTGGCGAAGAAATGCAGATATTTGTAAGCGGCCAGCAACCCGAAGTTCACCAGCAGGCCGGCTACCATCACCCACTTCATTTTGCGAGCGAAGGTTTTGCGGATTTCCTTTTTGCCCGATTTCGCCTGGGAAAGCGCCTCGTCGCGGCGGGCGATGAGCGCCCCCATCCCGCGACCGCATATATAAATGCTCAAGGTTGACACCAGTAGCGCCAAAACGAGCGCGCGGCTGAGGGCGAAGAAAAAGGCGTAGCTGGCCAAAAGCAGCACCACCCACCGCGCCTTTTTCGGCACAGCAGCGTACACCACCACCGTCAGCGGCAAAAAGATGCCCAAAAACAAAAGCGTAAAGTAAGAAGTCATAAGTCCAAAAACCAAGAGGGAACAGTACCGGTTGCCCCCCGTGACAGGGGGACGGGGATAACGTCAGGTGAATGCGATTGCTCGGGAAGGCAGAGATAGAATCTCTGCCCTACGAATCCGGCTCAGCAAATCACCACAGGTTTACGCCAGCAGCTGAGGGTTTCCCAGGCGCCCATAATTGCCCTGAAGGCCGGCCGAGCGCACTTCTGTGCGCGAGGGAAAGGCCTGAAGGGCAAGGATGGGCGCATGGGGAAGCCTCAGCGGACGAGTCGTTCCGCCGTCCGCCAGGACGGCGGAACGACTCTAATCTTCCATGAGGCGTTGCACCATGGCGGTGAGGCCGTCGACGGAGTTGAAGTTCTCCACCACTACCTCCACGGCCGGGATGGTGATGTCGAAAGCGTCTTCCAGCTCGCTCACCAGGGCCACAATGGTCAGCGAGTCCAGCACGCGGCTGTCCACCAGGGTGGTGCAGCCCTCGAAGTCGCCGCCGGGGGCCAGCTCTTCCAGGATCTCGATGATCGCTTCACGTTCTTCCATGGTTCCTCCTTGGTCTTGAAAAGCCTGTTTGGCTTTTGATTGCGTCTACAGCTGCGGGGTGTTCAGCGGGTCGGTGGGGATGCCTTCGCGCACCAGTTTGCAGGTGCCATCGGCCTTGGCGTACACCACTTTGGGCAGGTCGCGGGACAGGAACAGCGAAATGCCCTCGGTCATGCAGTAAGCGCCGGTGCGGTCGAAGGCAATCACGTCGCCCACGGCCAAGTCCACCGCCGGCACCTCCTTCGCCAGAAAGTCGTTAGTGGTGCAGAGCGACCCGCACAAATTCCACGGCAGCGCCTGCTCCAGCGTGGCCTCATCGGCCCCCTCAAGCCCCAACTGTCGGCAGGGAGGCTGGCGCATCACCAGACCGCCACCGTAATACACCATCTGGTGCTTGCCGCCATCCACGATGGCATAGCGCTCGCCCTTGTTGGTTTTCGCATCCACCACGCTGGTGAGGTAGGTGCCGCAACTGGCCACCAAGCTGCGGCCGATTTCCAGCGTCAGCGGCCCTTGGAAGGCCATGCCCTCCAACAGCTCGCTCACCTCCGCCAGCAGCGCCCGCTCGCCCGCCTCGTCGTATTCGTCGAAATACTCCACCGGCAGGCCGGGGCCGAACTCGAATTCCCGCGCCTCAAAGCCGTAGTCTTCCCGCAGCTGCGCGATGAGGGCATCGGCCGCGGCCAGCTCTTTGCGGGTGCGGCGGGCCGTGGTTTTCTGAGTGCCGGAAAATACCTGCAGCCCGCAGATGTCCACCGCTTCATCGGCGCCGTACCGGGCGATGATGTCGCGCACCACGGCTTCGTCCATGCCGAATTGTGTGCCGGTGGTCACCCGCAGAAGCAGCGGCAGCTTACGGCCAAACTCCTTCGCCAGCTTGTACAGCAGCTGGAATTGCCCCTCCGATTCCACGGTGTAGCGATGGATGGGCGCCCCCGATTCCACCAGTGGGCGCAGCGTGGCCTCGTCTTTGTATACGCCGGAGAGCACAATTTCCTCCGGCGCAACGCCAACCGCGCGGCAAATGTTCAGCTCGCCGGGCGAGCACACCTCGAAGCGATGCACCACCGGGCTGATCAGCGGGATGGCGAAGGGGTTGGCCTTCACCGCGAAGCACAGCACCGCGCGCGCCGGCAGGTTTTCCTGCAGAAAAGCCACCCGCTGCCGCAGCGCCTCCTCATCGAACACGTAGGCAGGCGTGCCGAACTGCTGCGCGATACCCGCCAATTTGCTATCGTTCAAATCCATCTCCTTACATTTATATACATACGTACCAGAGTAGCGAAATGTGCCCTTTGGTGCATCCAAATCCGCAAACGGCACGTGAGACGAAGGGACAACCCTAATGTCTCATTTTGTGAAAATGAGACATTAGGGTTGTCCCTTCGTCTCACGGTTGCGCGCCAGTCGCGCCTTGCGGGCGGCGGCAGCTTCGCGGCTCTTCTCCAGAAGCGCGCGGCGGTCCACCTTGCCGTTTTTCGTCAGCGGCATGGCCTCGATGGGCAGAATCTTCGAGGGCAGCATGAAGATGGGCAATGTTTGCAGCACGTGGTCGCGGATGGCCCGCGCCTCGGCTTCGCCCTCGTAAAAGGCAATCAGCCGTTGCTTGTCGTGGTCGTACACACAGCGGCAACGCTGCACGCCGGGCACCCCTTCCAGGGCGCGGTCCACCTCTTCCAGCTCGATGCGGTGGCCTTGATGCTTTATCTGGTTATCGATGCGGCCGCGATAGAACAGCTCGCCCGCCTTGTCGAACGCGGCCAGGTCGCCGGTACGGTACACCCGGTCGGGGAAGCGGTTATGCAGCGGGTTCTGGCAGAATACCTCGGCGGTCTTGGCGGGATTGGCCACGTAACCCAGCGCCAGCGAATCGCCGCGCACGAGGATTTCCCCTTCCACGCCCGGCTGGGTAACCGCGTGACCTTCGCCGTCCACCAGCAGAATTTCGCGATGAGCGAAGGGAACCCCCAGCGGCAGGCCGTCCGGGTATTCGCGGGCGGGGTCCACCACGTGGTACAGGCAGTTGCAGGTGATTTCGGTGGGGCCGTAGAGGTTCACGAAGGTGGCCTGGGGCACGTGGGCCATCCAGGCGCGCAGGTGGCTGATGGGCATTACTTCGCCGCTGAACAGCACGCGGCGCACGCCGGCAAGCTGCTGCCCCTCCAGCCCGTGCAGGCTGGTGATGAGACACAGGGCGGCAACGGCCCAGGTCATGTTGGTGATGTCGCGCCCTTGCAGGTACTCCATCAGCGCGGCCGGCGCCGAGAACAGCGCGCGGGGCACCACCACCAGCGTGCTGCCAGTGGCCAAAGCGCCGTAAATGTCCTTCACGGAAACGTCGAAGTCGAAGGGAGCTTGATTGGCAATGCGCTCGTCGGGGCCGAAGCCGAAGCGGGCGATGAAGTCATCGATGAAGTCGATCACCGCCCGGTGGCTCACCGCCACGCCCTTGGGCACACCGGTGGAACCAGAGGTGAACAGCACGTACACCGGGTCGGCATCGGTGGCGGCGGCGCGGGCCGCTTCCAGGGCGGCGGGGTTCTCATCGGCCGCCAGCAGCTGCGCGACGGGAATTATCGCGGGCCCTTCGCCGTCGGCAGACCCCTTCCCCAGCGCCTCGTTCGCCAGGCCGGCCGTCTCTTCGCTCACCACCGCGACGGGCTCTTCCAAAACGCCGGCAATCAGGGCCAGCCGCTCGGCGGGAATATGCGGGTCCACCGGCACGTAGAAGGCGCCTGCTTGCAGCGCCCCCATCATCGTCGCCAGCGCATCGATGCCCTTTTCCATGAACACCATCACCGCGCGGCCGCGCGCCTCCATCGCCGCCAGGGCGCTGCCAACGCAGCGGCTCAGCTGCAAAAGTTCGCCATAGGAGCAACTGCGGCTCTCTTCCTCGACAGCGCACTTTTCCGGATGCCGCTGGGCATCCTCCTCAAGATATGTCAACACGTTCCTGCGGCAGCTCACGCGTTCTCCCCCGTCAGTCAGGTATACGGAATTGCTTTCCACGTTGCATAAGCAACCATGCTATCAAAAACGGTTACCTTTTTACCTTAAGTTTGCCTTACCTTAGGGCAGGAGGCTTTCACCAGGGAATTTGTCATCAACGCGTGAGACGCAAGGACTTGCCCCTTTTTCTCACCGCGAGCGATAACTCACGAGTTCGGGGCGACCGGTCCAGGGGTCGGGGGCAATCAGCGACTCCAGGTTGAACACTTCCCGCATCATGTCGGCGTTCATGATGGCCTCGGGGGTGCCGGCGGCCCGTACGGTGCCGTCCTTCATGGCCACCATCCAGTGGGCGCAGCGAGCGGCCAGGTTCAGCTCGTGAATCACCAGCACGATGGTTTTCCCCTGCTGGCGGTTGAGGGTTTGCAGCAGTTCCAGAATTTCCAGCTGATGGGCCATATCAAGATAAGTGGTGGGCTCGTCCAGCAAAATGAGCGGGGTATCCTGCGCCAGCGCCAGGGCAATCCAGGCCCGTTGCCGCTGGCCGCCCGACAGGGCGCTGATGGGGCGTTTGGAGAATTGCTCCATGTGGGTGACCTCCAGTGCCCACGCCGCCGTTTGCTTGTCCTGGTCGGTGAGGCGCCCGAACCCTTTTTGGTGGGGGTAGCGGCCATAGGACACCAGCTCCTCCACCGTAAGGCCGCCCGGCGCCTGGGGCGATTGGGGAAGGAAGGCCATCTGGCGGGCCACTTCGGTGTCCTTCATGGGCGCCATGGGCTGGCCGAACAGAAACGCCTGGCCGGCGCGCATCGGCTGAGTGCGGGCCAGCGCCTTCAGCAGCGTGGACTTGCCGCAGCCGTTGGGGCCGATGATGGCGGTTATCTTCTCTTTGGGGAAGGCCACGTCCAAAGGCGGGATAATCACCTTCGGGCCATAGGCCACCGACACGCCCTCCCCTCGCAGCGCTGCCTCGCCAAACTCGGCACAGCGGGGCCCGCAAGCCTCGCAGAGCACGGCTCCGGCATCAGAACCCTCGCCCATCTCGGCCGTTTTCGGCCCCCTTATTTGATCCGTCACCATCGGGCCCTCCATCACGATTTCGCCAACAAGTACAGGAAATACGGCGCGCCGATTACCGCCACCACAATGCCCACCGGAATCTCCGCCGGCAGCAGCAAGGTGCGGGAAATCACGTCAGCGAACAGCATGAGGTCGGCGCCCACTAGCACCGTTGCCGGCACCAGCCGTCGGAAGTTGGGGCCCACCAGCCGCCGCGCCATGTGGGGGCACACCAGGCCCACAAAGCTGAGGCCGCCGCCCACCGCGCAGCACACGCTGGAGGCGCCCACCGCCAGGGCCAGCAGCAGCCGCGTTTGCCGCTTCACGTTCACGCCAACGCCGGTGGCCAGCAGCGGCCCCAGCGCCAACACGTTCAGGGTGCGTGCCTTATACAGCACAGCGAACAGCAGCACTGCCAGCACTCCGGCCAGCATGATGGCGTTTTCCCAAGTGGCGCCCCATATGTTGCCAGCAATCCAGTTCTGCACGAAGGCGTAGTCGGAATCGGGCAGCCGCAACATCACCATGGAAGTGACACTGGCGAGCCCCGTGGACATAGCCACGCCCACCAGCAAAAGCCGCCGCGGCGAAGGAGTGCCGTGCACGATGGCGAGCCGCCAATCCAGCAGCGCCACCGCCACCGATCCGACGAATGCCAGCAGCGGAAGCACCACGGTAAGGGACACGCCGCTTACCGGCACCAGCCAAATGAACAGGGCAATCAGCAAGCCGGCGCCGGCGTTGATGCCCAAAATGCCCGGCTCGGCCATCTCGTTGCGGGAAATGCCCTGCAGCACGCAACCGGAAAGCGCCAACCCGATGCCCACCAGAAGCGAGCACACCACCCGCGGCAACCGCAGCTGCACCAGGGTGTAGATGAGGCCGGGGGCCGCAGTGCCCTGCACCACATTCCACAAGTCTTGAAGCGAGTAGGCCTGGTACCCGGCGTTGATGTCTAGCCACAGCCCCAGAACTCCCAAGGCCACCAGCGCGACGAACACCACTGCAACCCGGGCCGTCCGCGCGCCGCCCTCGCGGGTCGTCGCGCGCCCTGCGCCCATGAGGGCCCCAGCTACCTGCCCGGCTTCCCCGCCCCGAGCCGCCGATTCCACGGCCACCGGCTGTTTCCCCGCGCTACTCATCTTCGCCCCCCTCCTGCTTACGGGCGCACCAAATGAAGAACGGCACGCCGATGATGGCGAAGATGAGACCGATGGGGGTCTCGCTGGGGGCGTTGATGGTGCGGGATAGCACATCCGCCACCAGCATGAAGAAGGCGCCGCCCACCATGGAAGCGGGGATGACGGCGCGGTAGTCGAAGCCCACGAAGCGGCGCACCACATGAGGCACCATCAGGCCCACGAACGCGATGGGGCCGGCCAACGCCACAGCGGCGCCCGCCAGCACCAGCACCACCAAAAGGCACAAGCGCCGGCTTCGCCCCACCTTCACCCCCAGACCGGTGGCGGCATCGTCGCCCAGGCCGAGCAGGGTAACGCGGCGGCTCAGCACCAGCGCCGCCACCAGCGCCGCCACCATGAAGGGGGCGGTCATCAGCAGCGTGTTCTGGCGGATGCCCGCCACGCCGCCGGCGGTCCAGAAGGTGAGGCTGTAACCGATGTTGAAGTAGATGGCCACCCCTTGCGCCAGCGCCGTGAGGAACAGCCCCACCGCACAGCCGGCCAGCACCACCAGCACCGGGTCCACATTGCGACGGCGGAAACTGACGGCGCCGTACACCATCAGCATGGCGAAGGTGGCGCCCACGAACGAGCACACCACCACGGTGGCGAAGTTCATGCCCGGCGCCAGCGCCAGGCACAGCGAAAGCGCAAAGGCGGCGCCGGCGTTGATGCCCAAAAGCCCCGAATCGGCCAGCGGGTTGCGGGTCACCCCCTGCATCACTGCGCCGGCCACAGCGAAGGCGGCCCCCACCAGGATGCAGCCCAGCGTGCGTGGGGCCCGCAGCTCGGCGATGGCCACCTGCTGCTGGTCGGCCATGTCGGGGTTCAGCAGCCCCTGCAGCACCACGTCGGGGCGGATGTCGGTGCTTCCGAAGAACAGCGAAACCAGGGCGGCGGCCAAAACAGCCACCGCCCCGGCAATCATGAACGCTGTCAGCCGCTTACCCATCGAGCCTTTTTACTCGGCGTGGGCGCGGAAGAAGTCAATGAAGATCTGCAGCTGGTTCTTCAGCGTGATGGGATCGCGGTGCATGAACGCCACCTGCTCGTACTGCAGCACGCGGCCTTCCTTCACCGCCGGCAGGTTCGCCCACAGGGTGGAGTCGTCCACGAAAGCGCTGTCGGTGCCGTCCAGCACGCCGTGTAGGATGAAGTCGCCGGCGTACTGCGGCATCGCCTCCAGCGAAATCACCTCGTAGGCCTCATCGCCGTCCACCATGGCGGTCTGGATGGGCTCGGGCGCCTTCAGCCCCCACATGTCGTAAAGGATGGAGCCGCCGCGGGCGAAATGGCTGCCCATGGTGTAAATCTCCTGGGGCCAAACCTCCAGGATGGACACGGTGCGGTCGCCCACAATGGTGCGCATCTCGTCGCGCACGGCGGCCACGTTGTCGTTGAACTCGTTGGCGTAGGCCTGCGCTTCCTCCTTGCGCCCCACCAGGTCGGCGATGTAGAGGAACAGCTCCTCGTCGGTGCGGGTGCCGTCCTGGATGAACACCGTGGGGGCGATGGCGGAATATTTGTCCACGTCCGCCTCGGTGATGGTGATGATGAGGTCGGGGTGGGCGGCGGCGATCATTTCCAGCGAAGTTTCGGCGCTGGTCACGTTCATGGGCTCGATGCCATCGCACATGCCGGCCAAAAACGGGTTGTTCAGCGCGTAGGGGGAAGCGATGACCGGCTTCACGTTCACCGCCAGCAGCTCGCCCAAATAGTAGTCGGAAACAATGGTGGTGGGGTTCACGGGAATTTCCACGTCGCCTTTGTCGGTGGTCACCGTGCGCGTGGTGGCAGCGGCCTCGTTTGCGGCGCCGTTGCTGTCAGCCGAGTTGTCGCCCGCCGGCGCTTGGCCGCCGGAACCGGCGTTAGACGAGCACCCGGTGATGGGGATGGACAAAGCGGCAACCGCCAACAGCGATACGGCGCCACGACGAGTCATGTTTCTCATGGCTGAACCTTTCTTAGTTCGGGTCTGTTCGCCGCTAAAGTAATCTAAGGTTAACTTCTTGTAAAGACCCGTTTTGTGTTTTCCAGACTACTGCCACGTCTGCCCTCTCCGGCGGCGTTCCGGCGGCACATCTCACCAGTATGGCCATTCCCCTCCGGGCCGCCCCCGCCGCCGCACTTCAGTTACGGCCCAGTTCAGGAAATGTCAGCCATGCGATACACGCCCGCCCACCACGCGCGCCTCGCCGGCCCGAAGCGCCCAGCACGCCCACGGGCCGCGTCCCTCACTTTGCTAATTTCGTCGCAAAACGCCGTTTTCAAATTGCGATTTTCGTCGCAGCTTGCCATTCTCGCCGCCCTCGTTCGTGGTGGGGCTGCCGTAGGCGCGGCAAGCCCTCCGACGCGCCTCCATCGCCAGCAACTCTCCTTTGCTGCCAGAGCAGGGGTTGTTGCCCCGTGGTACCATGGGGCCATGTGCCGGCGATTCACCATACTCACCCTCGACGAAACCCTTGGCGTCATCCAGAAAATAGAGATGGCCTCACCGGTTGTGCTGCAGCCGGATTGGCCGGCGCAGCGTCCCAGCGCCTACCCGCAGTCGAAGGTGCCCGTGGTGGTGCCGTTGTTCGACCCGGCCTTTGGGGCGCCGCTTGCGCCAGGCAGCCTGGGAGCCTGCGAGCTCATCTGGGGCTTCGAAGAGCCGTGGCACAACGGCGTCATTTTCAACAGCCGCATCGAGAGCGCTGCGAAACCCACTTGGCGCGAGGCCATGGCCCACCGCCGTTGTTTTGCGGTGGCGCCCTCGTTCTTCGAGAGCCACCAATCGGAAACCGTGCCGTCGCCGAAAACCGGCAAGCCCATCAAGCGGCCGTGCGAATTTCGCGCCCCTGACGGAGGGCCGCTGTTCCTGGGATGCATCTGGCAAGGGGACCGCTTTTCGGTGGTGACCACCGAGGCCAACCGTTGCGTGGCGCCAGTTCACCCCCGCATGCCCATGGTGCTGCGGCAAGACGAACTGCCCCTGTGGCTGGGCCCCAACTACCAGGCACTCGCCGACCGCAGCAACATTCAACTAGAAACGCAGTGACGACAAAGCGTTTCCTCAAACAGACTCATCGCTGCCGTAACTCGGCGCGAACGACTTCGCGCAAGCCAAATGCCCACCGTCTCCTGCTGCGGCTGCCAGCGCAAGGGCACCAGCGTTCCGGCCGCCAAATCCTCTTCAACCGCAAACCGGGGCAGCACCGTGAAGCCCATGCCAGCAGCGACGCAGCACTTGATGGCCTGCGTGCTCCACATCTCTACCGTGCCGCCATGGTCAATTCGCCGCTTCGCTAGATAATCGTCGAAGGCCTGCCGAATCACGCTGTCGGGCTCGTCCACTATGAGGGGCAGCTGCAGCGTTTGCTGGGGCACCGTCAAATCAATGGCGGCATGCTCCGGCGCCGCCACCGGCACCAGCGCAACCTCGGTCAGCAGCCGGGCATCGAAGCGGCCTTCGTCCCAGCTGCCGCGGTAGCTGATGCCCAAGTCGCACGTTCCGTCCTTGAGCGATTCGGGGGTTTGGGCGCAGGTTTTCGCGTATATCTTCATCGACACTCCGGGCGCCTCCTCGCGAAACTCCCGGAGCACCGGCCCCAGCAGATAGCAGAGCACCGTTTCCGCCACCGCCACCTTGAGGGTGCCATCAAGCCGATTCCCGCCGCGGCAGCCCTCCTCCAATTGCGCTGCCAGGTTCAGCAGCTGCCGCGCCTCGTCCAGCACCGCAGCGCCTTCGCTTGTGAGCGCCATGCGCCGCCCCACCTTCTGGAACAGCTGCACTCCCAAATCCTGTTCCAGCTGCTGGATATGCACGGTGATGGTGGACTGCGTGTAGCCCAACTGGGCGGCCGCGCGCCCGTAGCTGCCCGCATCGGCCACCGTTTGGAAGGTGAGCAAGTTCCTCAGTTCCACCGGGCGCTCCTTCATCTGTTCGGAAATATCAAACTATTGTTTCGATTATATTCGCTTTTTTTGATGTTTTGCTCCAGCCATACTTTTCCTCGCTCAAACATCGGGAAAGGACCGCTCGTGATTACCGCCTCGTCCAACGTTGTCGCATTCTTGCTGTATTGCTTTGTTCAGGGGATAACCCCCGGGCCAGCCAACACCGTGAGCTTTGCCTCCGGCGTGGCCTTCGGCACCCGTTGCTGCCTGCGCCAATGGCTCGGCTTGGTGGCGGGGTTTCTGGCGGTGTCCGTGGCGTCGTTTTTGCTTCTGTGGATGCTGGGCAACGGCGCGAGCGAACTGCTGCCCCTGATTTCGTGGGCCGGCGTCGGCTATATTCTCTACCTTGCCGTCCATATGCTGCGGGCCACGCCCCAAGTGGCGGAAGCCAGCACTCAACGGCCCACGTTTCGCCGCGGATTTCTGGTGCAGGCCACCAATGCGAAAATCGCCATCGCCTGCATCGCCGCCTACTCTTCATACGTGCTGCCCCACACCCAGCAGCCAGCGCTGCTGATGCTGGCCGTGGTGGCCATGCCCCTGGTGGGAACCCTGTGCAATCTGGTGTGGCTGGTGTGCGGCGGGCTGCTTACGGGCTTCTACGCAAAACATGCGAAGCCCATGAACATCCTCATGGCCGCGGCCCTGGCCCTCTGCGCCCTCACCATGCTTCCCCTTTAGCCGCCCCCCGCTGCGCCGGGGCGCCCGTTCGGGAAATCCCGCGGCGGCGCATAGGCCGTTGTGCATTTGGCAGCTTTGGTTGACGAATTTCCACCCATGGTTGGTAGCTGCTTGCAACCCCTTTCGGTTAAATCGGAATGCGCCATAATTCCGTTAAAGAAAGGATGCGCCATGAAATTCAACGAACGACTGATGGCCCTGCGCAAAAAACAGGGGCTGTCGCAGGAAGAACTTGGGTTCGAGCTGGGGGTGTCACGGCAAACGGTGTCCAAGTGGGAACTGGGGCAGTCCTATCCCGACTTCCAGCGGCTGGTGCTACTGGCCGACCACTACGACATCAGCCTCGACGAGCTGGTGCACGGGCTGGACGTGGGAGACGTTCGCGCGCTGAACGAGTCTGAGAAGCAGATTTCATCCATTTACAGCGATGTGGAAGGAGCCAAGGCCACCATGCGCAAGTACATCCGCGTACTGCTGGGCATCGGCGCCGCAGTGCTGGCGTTCTTCGCCGGCATCGTCTGCTACGCCGTCCTGTTCGCGTAGGGACAGCCTTGACATATGGCACTGGGGTATACTTGCCGCACATCGCCATGTTTGTTCTGCGCCATGGACGGGCGCGAGGAGGGGGGCTGCGTATGAACGTGCGGGAAGAGCTGGAAGCACGCCTCGATTTGGGCGGTGCTCTCGTAAACGATGTCGAGGTTGACGCAGACTCCGTAAAAGTCGTCATGATCAACGGGTGGTGCCCCCTGACCCTTCCGATGACTTCTACTCAGGACCAGAATCGGAGTACGCAAAGTCGGCGGCCGCCCTCTTCCAGCGCGCAGGCGCGGCCTTCCCCTCCCCGCATGATGCACTCGCCTCGGGCATCTACCTCACCAACGCGATCAAGTGGCCGAAAGAGGAGACCGCCGTTCCCAAGGAGCTCGTTGAGAGGAGCATCCCCGTCCTGGAAGCGGAGCTTGCGCTGTTCCCCCATGTCGAGGTCGTGATGCTCATGGGCGACGTAGCCAAGAAGTGCTTCAACGCCATCTGCAAGAAACAGGGCGGCCGAAACGCCGTCCCCTCGGGATCCACCTACAAGCTGCGCTCCTCGGAAATCACCTACGACGGCAAGCGCGTCATGCCCTCCTACATCATGACCGGCGGCAACATCCAGATAGAGAAGTCCAAAGTGCAAATGATCACCGAGGACATCGCGGAGATGATCGGGCTCATCGGAGCCTAGAGGCCCCTCCCCAACAAGCGGCCAGGGAGAGCAGCGGCCTAGATACACGCCGCATCACTCCTAAGTTGCGCCTCAGCGGAAACTGCACGGCGGTTCCTTGCAAGCCCATGCGCTCGGTGGGATAATCCATGCGTTCGAGTAATCGCATCGACAGGAACAGCCATGAAGCTCTGCATTGGGACGGCTCCGGAAGCATACAGACGAGACGCTGACCGGAGCGAAGCCTGATAAATCGTCGGCCCTGCAACCCGCTACGGGTTGCTTCGGCTTGCGCAGATGAACGATGGGCACGGGAACGGGCATGCGTCCGTTCCCTTTTTGTTCTCACCCCATCGAAAGGCTTTCCATGTCAAACACCACCGAACATGCGCCGTCCCTTTTGGAAGGGAGCGCACCGAAGCGCCTGGCGGCGTTCTCTGCCCCGCTCGTCGCGGCGAACCTCTTTCAATACGTCTACCAGTTCGTCGATATGGGCGTCGTGGGCAACGTCGTCGGCGAGTCGGGGCTCGTCGCGGTCAGCAACGCCTCCGCCATCGTCTTCATCATCAGCTCGATAGCCATAGGGCTCATGGCGGGCTGCACCGTCGCGGTGGGCAACCGCGTGGGCGCTCGCGACGAGGCGGGACAACGGCGCGCCTTCACCGCATCCCTTGGAGTCGCCCTGCTGGGAGCCGCGGCCACAACATTGGCGGGCACGGCGCTCGCCCATCCTGTCTTCTCGCTTATGGGCGTCCCCGGGGCCTCGCTCGACCAAACGGCCGCCTATCTCGAAGTGATTTCCCTGGGCGCGGTCGGCCTTTTCCTGCTCAACGCCGCGTGCGCGTTCCTGCGGGCGCAGGGGGATTCCGTCGGCCCGCTCGCCATCATGGCCTTCTCCGCGGTCGCGAACGTGGCCCTCGACCTCGTGCTCATCGCCGGTGCCGGCCTCGACGTGGTCGGTGCCGCCGTTGCGACCGTGGCCGCCCAGGGCGCGGGAGCGGTCTTCGCCCTCTGGCTCGCGCGGCGCAGGTATAGCTCCGCCCGCAGCCTGCTCCGCTCCATGCGCGATGTCCGGGAGCGGGAAAAGGCGCTGGCGGCCGGGCAGGACGTGCTCCGCGTCGGCGCCCCCATGGCCGTGCAGCAGGCCGTCATCAACCTCTCCTATGTCTTCGTGACCGCGTGGCTCAACTCCTACGGCCCCACCATCGCCGCCGCCTCCGGGGTCGGCCTCAAGATAAGCACCATCGCAGGACTTCCCTGCTGGGGCATCGGGCAGGCCGTCTCCGCCGCGGTGTCGCAGAGCATCGGGGCCAGGATGCCCAAGCGGGCGGTCACGTTCGCCAGGTCGGGCTGTCTTATGGCTGTTGCCGTCACCGTATGCATCCAGATCGTCATACAGCTGAGCGCGGAATGGCTCGTCTCCTTCTTCGGGGAATCGAGCCGGGAACTCACCGAGGCGGCCGTCCTCTATCTTCGCATCACCTGCAGCGTGAACGGCGTCTTCTACGCGGCGATGTACGCCCTCGATTCGTTCGCCCTGGCCTCGGGCGCACCGAAGCTGGCCCTTGCGAACTCCCTCATCGACGCCTTCGCCGTGAGGGCTGGATTGGCCTGGCTCCTGTCCGTCCCTCTGGACTTCGGCTTCATCGGGGTCTACGCGGCGCAAGCAGCGGCGCCGGTGCTGCCCGCCCTCATCGGCTTCGTTTACCTCCGACTATGGACGAGAAGAAACCTGACCACGTAGCTAGCGCCTTGTCCAATGCTCATGGTGGATAGTCAGAAAGCCGCCCTCCTCATAGAGTCGAAACGGCAGGAGAGGGGCATCGGGATGACCGAGCTCGCACGTCGCATCGGCGTGGACGGGAAGCGGCTCTGGTGCGTCCTGCACGGTCGGCGCGAGACGCGGCCATGCCCGAGGAGCTGCGGCTCGGCGGGGTGCTCGACTCGGTGGAGGTCCCCCTCTCGGACGCGAGGCTCGGCAACGAGGTGTGGCTCTGCGATGGCATCTACGGCAAGTGGGAGTCGTTCCCGGTCGTCGGCTTCGGGCAGCCCGAGTTCAACCGCATCGCAGTGGAGGTCGACGCGCCGAACGACAGGAGGGAGGTCATGTGCCCTGACCTGCCGTACGTCGCCAAGTGCGATCACGGCGGCGACTACTCGTGGAACCGCAATAACTACGTCCACGGCGACATGGCGCGCATCAAGCCGCGCGGCCAGCAGGTTGCCGCATAGCAGGTTGCAAGCCCCGTCGGCTTTCGGATCGGCGGGCGCCCGCCTGCGGGGTCACGAGTCGTCCCGCTTCTCCTTCAGCACTTTATAGCCGACGAGCTGAACGGTCAGAAAGTCACGCAACGATTCCTCGTAAGACAAGATGGGGTACCCCGTTTCCTTGCAGGCGGCTCGCTGAATGGGGAGCGGATGGGTCGCGGGGTAGAGCCCGGCGACATAGTCCGACAGGTCCATGAGGAACCTGGCGGAGTCAGCCTGCTCGTTGAAGAGGCCGCGTTCAACGAGCAGGCTCGATCCCTCTGCCATCATGCCGATGATCTCGCGCTTGCATTCGACGAGGCACTCCAGGCTCACATTGGTCTCTATGATGCTCGTCAAAAGCGCCCCGAGCCTTCCGAAGTCCCTG
>ERZ777306.424-NODE-424-length-85837-cov-7.336411_pt1 | contig 85837 bp, 92 predicted proteins | sample MGYA00374966_ERZ777306 | MGnify/ENA primary metagenome ERZ777306 (study PRJEB29329, sample SAMN06343882) | mouse gut metagenome | isolation source: Mouse cecum | place: Austria: Vienna | collected 2014-11-15 ...
TTATTCCGGCCTGACAAGAGGAAATTTAAAATAATTTTCTGACCGCGCATTTTTTCAGCAAAAGCCCCGTTAATGTGCCATAAAACAAGCAATTTGCCGTTTTTGCAACCGTAATCACACTTCCTGGTGGCATACTAAGGAGGAATAAAAAGAAAAAGGAAGATTAGTAATGCCTTTAAGCGCACAACAGTTAGCTGCACAGAAAAACCTTTCGTATGTTCTGGCTGAGAAGCTGGCGCAACGCATCTTAAAAGGTGAATATGAACCCGGCACCATTTTGCCTGGTGAGATTGAGCTGGGCGAGCAATTTGGAGTGAGTCGTACAGCGGTACGCGAAGCGGTCAAAACGTTAACGGCAAAAGGGATGGTTTTACCGCGACCGCGAATTGGTACCCGGGTCATGCCACAATCAAACTGGAATTTTCTTGATCAGGAATTGCTTACCTGGTGGATGACAGAAGAGAACTTTCATCAGGTCATCGATCACTTTCTGGTTATGCGTATCTGTCTGGAGCCGCAAGCTTGCCTACTGGCTGCAACGGTTGGCACCGCGGAACAGAAGGCGCATCTCAATACGTTAATGGCCGAAATGGCGGCATTAAAAGAGAACTTTCGCCGTGAACGCTGGATCGAAGTCGATATGGCCTGGCATGAGCATATCTATGAAATGAGCGCCAATCCGTTTTTGACCTCATTCGCCTCGCTATTCCATTCGGTTTATCACACTTACTTCACGTCAATTACCAGCGACACAGTGATAAAGCTGGATCTGCACCAGGCGATTGTCGATGCGATTGTCCAAAGCGATGGCGACGCGGCATTTAAAGCTTGTCAGGCGCTGCTACGCTCACCTGATAAGTGACAACCCGATAACAGGACATTGAATGAGCGATAAAAAGAAGCGCAGTATGGCGGGTTTGCCGTGGATCGCGGCGATGGCCTTCTTCATGCAGGCACTTGATGCCACTATTCTGAATACCGCCTTACCCGCAATCGCTCATAGCCTTAATCGTTCTCCTCTCGCGATGCAATCAGCCATCATCAGTTATACGCTGACGGTGGCGATGCTTATTCCGGTAAGCGGATGGCTAGCCGATCGCTTCGGTACGCGTCGCATTTTTACCCTTGCCGTGAGTCTGTTCACATTGGGTTCTCTGGCCTGCGCACTTTCTAATTCGCTACCACAGCTGGTTGTCTTCCGGGTTATTCAGGGGATAGGCGGCGCAATGATGATGCCTGTTGCTCGGCTGGCCTTACTGCGCGCTTATCCTCGTAATGAACTTCTTCCAGTATTGAATTTTGTCGCCATGCCGGGTCTGGTGGGGCCAATTTTAGGCCCCGTTCTTGGCGGCGTGCTGGTCACCTGGGCAACCTGGCACTGGATATTTTTAATCAATATCCCCATAGGTATTGCGGGCCTTCTTTACGCGCGCAAACATATGCCCAATTTCACCACCGCACGACGCAGATTCGATATCACTGGCTTTTTGCTGTTTGGCCTCAGCCTTGTTCTCTTCTCAAGCGGAATAGAGCTATTCGGGGAAAAGATTGTCGCCAGCTGGATTGCCTTGACGGTAATTGTCACCAGCATCGGGTTACTGCTTCTCTATATTCTCCATGCGCGACACACGCCAAACCCATTAATTTCATTAGATTTATTTAAAACCCGCACTTTCTCGATCGGTATCGTAGGCAATATTGCAACCCGTCTGGGGACCGGTTGTGTACCGTTCCTTATGCCATTGATGTTACAGGTAGGATTTGGTTATCAGGCGTTTATTGCCGGCTGTATGATGGCACCGACAGCGTTAGGTTCCATTATTGCAAAATCGATGGTTACCCAAGTCTTACGTCGTCTGGGCTATCGCCATACGTTAGTGGGGATCACGGTGATTATTGGGCTAATGATCGCTCAGTTCTCTTTGCAATCACCGGCAATGGCGATATGGATGCTGATCTTGCCGTTGTTTATATTAGGGATGGCTATGTCGACGCAATTTACCGCGATGAATACCATCACACTTGCCGATCTGACCGATGACAACGCCAGCAGCGGTAACAGTGTTCTGGCGGTCACGCAGCAACTGTCGATTAGTTTAGGCGTTGCTGTAAGTGCGGCCGTCCTTCGCGTTTATGAAGGGATGGAAGGCACAACGACTGTCGAACAATTCCACTATACGTTTATCACGATGGGCATTATTACTGTTGCTTCAGCAGCAATGTTCATGCTTCTGAAAACAACCGATGGTAATAATTTGATCAAAAGACAGCGTAAATCTAAGCCGAACCGCGTTCCATCAGAATCGGAGTAAGTTGTAATCGTTGTTGCTGAAGGGTCGGCTGGGTTATCCGATGGATGAGTACATCAATCGCCAGCTCCCCCAGTTCATCTTTCGGTTGGTGGATAGTGGTTAATGGTGGCGTCATAAAGCTTGCCAGTTCGATATCGTCATAGCCAATCACCGCGATATCCTGCGGAACCTGTAACTCTGCCTGATATAACGCCTGGTAAACGCCAACAGCCATAGCGTCATTTCCGGTAAAGACGGCCTGAGGACGCAGCGGATGTGATAACAGTTGGCGCATGGCGTCAAACCCGCCGTTAAATTCAAAATCACCAGTGACTTCATAGCCATCAGGAATGTTGAGACCCGCACGTTTCATCGCCGCCCGATAACCTTCCAACCGCAGGCGCGCCGGAGTTTTATCCAGCGGACCGGTAATACAGGCGATACGGGTATGACCTTTATCGATCAGATATTGCGTTGCTAAGTCTCCGCCCAGCAACGAGTTATCCTGAATAAGATCGCTGTCGCCATCGAACGGAGCCCAGTCCATCATCACAGTAGGCACTGTCGGATAACGTTGCATGATTTCACGCGAAGGTTGATGCGTTTCGGTGCACAGTAACAGCAAGCCATCAACGCGTTTTTGCATCAGCGTTTCCAGATTGCGATTCATCCGCTGTTCATCTCCTTCGGTATTGCAAAGGACGAGACTATAACCGCGTTCGAAGCAGCTGCGTTCAACGCCACGCACCAGTTCTGAATAGAAAGGATTGGTACTGGCAGTGATCAACATGCCAATGGTATGTGTTTGATTGAGTTTGAGGCTACGCGCCAGGGCTGATGGCGCGTAATTGAGTTCTTTAATCGCCGCTTCAACTTTGGCGGTAATCGCTTCACTGACGAAGCGATCTTTATTGATAACGTGAGAAACTGTTGAGGTAGAAACGCCCGCCAGGCGGGCAACATCTTTCATTGTAGCCAAGCGTCACCTCTGCCTGTCTAAAAATGCGTCGATCTCTTCACGCCACGGTACGGAAGGTTGTGCGCCTTTACGTGTTACGGCAATCGCAGCGGCAGCATGGGCAAACCGAATCGCCTCTGGCAATGGTTTTTCTTCCAGCAACGCCGTGATTAACGCGCCGTTAAAGGTATCTCCGGCAGCAATGGTATCGACAGCCTGCACCCGGAATCCAGGAACGCGCTGACCTTCACCATTCACGCTAGCCCATACACCACGACTTCCTAAAGTAATCAGTACAGTACGGATACCTTTTTCATGCAGTACCTGCGCCGCCTTCGCTGCATCTTCATCATTTTCAACACGAATACCGGTGAGCTTTTCTGCTTCCGTTTCGTTTGGCGTAATAATGTCCACCAGCGCCAGCAGTTCGTCAGGAAGTTCGCGAGCCGGAGCCGGGTTAAGCGCAACGATAGTCTTATTTTGATGGGCGATTTTCGCCGCTGCCATCACACTTTCGAGTGGTGATTCCAGCTGCATTAATAATGCTGACGCGTTGGCAATACGCTCACGTTGCGCTTCCACCAGCGCCGGGGAAAGGGCAGCATTAGCGCCGACATGAATACCGATGACATTCTCACCTTCGCCATTAACAAAAATCAGCGCCACACCTGTTGATTCGCCTTTGATCACGCTGACCGGAGTAATATCAATGTTATCAGTGGCGAGCTGCTGGCGAACGCTCTCACCAATGCTGTCATCACCCGTACAGGCAATAAACGCGATATTCGCACCGCTACGCCCAGCAGCCACAGCCTGATTCGCGCCTTTGCCGCCAAATGCAACCTGATAGTGGTTACCGGTTACGGTTTCGCCTGGAGTAGGAAAAGATTGAAGATTAAGAATGTGGTCAGCATTAATGCTGCCAAGAACAACGAGGCTGCCTGCGTTTTGCATATTCGGGATGTCCATAAAATGCGCCACCGTGTTAGGGTGGCGCGTGCCCTGCTTTTCTTTATATTACACGTTCATCTGTCGATGACGTATTTATGTCACCATCAGGTCATACAACCTGATTAAAACTACTGCTTAACAACCAGTTTCAGATCAACCGGATACTTAGCCTGAACTTTCTCGCCTTTCAGCACTTTATCTGCGGTTTCGACGCCTTTCGCGCCAATCTGATCGGGTAGCTGAGCGATAGTCGCTGCTAGTTTGCCATCATTCACCGCTTTTTCGCCATCCGGTGTACCGTCAAATCCGACGACCATCACATCCGATTTACCGGCAGTTTGCAGTGCGCGCAGCGCGCCCAGCGCCATTTCATCATTCTGCGCGAATACAGCCTGAACATCCGGATGAGCGGTCAACAGGTTCTGCATTACGTTCAAACCTTTAGTGCGATCAAAATCTGCTGGCTGGCTGGCAAGAACATTAAACTTGTGAGCAGCAACGGCCTGCTGGAAGCCTTCGCCACGTTCACGGGCTGCGGATGTACCAGCAATGCCTTGCAGCTCGATAACTTTGGCACCTTCACCCGCTTTCTTCGCGATGTAATCACCGGCGATTTTGCCACCCAGTACGTTATCAGAAGCAATGTGGCTCACCACTTCACCTTTCGTTGCCTGGCGGTCAAGAGTGATAACCGGGATGTTCGCCTGGTTAGCCATCTTCACAGCATTACCTACTGCGTCGGAGTCGGTCGGGTTAATCAGCAGAATTTTGGTGCCGCGAACGGTTAAGTCCTGCACGTTCGCCAGCTCTTTCGCCGGGTTGTTCTGGGAGTCCAGCACCACCAGGTTATAGCCAAGCTTATCCGCCTCTTTCTGCGCGCCATCTTTCAGCGATACAAAGAACGGGTTGTTAAGCGTGGAGACCACCAGCGCGATGGTGTCTTTTGCCATCGCATTCGCACTGACGGTGGCGCTTAGCGCAACAGCGGAAACCAGGGTAGCCAGTTTTTTCATGTTCATATTCAAGATGTCCTGTAGTCGTTATTACTGCTTTTTGTTGTCTACCAGCACCGCCAGCAAAATCACCACCGCTTTGACGATCATCTGGTAATAGGAGGAAACACCTAACAAATTCAATCCATTATTAAGGAAGCCAAGAATTAATGCGCCGATCAACGTCCCAACAATGCGACCTTTTCCGCCCGCCAGACTCGTACCGCCCAGAACCACCGCAGCAATAGCATCCAGCTCATAGCCAGTCCCCGCCGTGGGTTGTGCGGAGGAGAGACGCGCCACTTCAATGATCCCGGCCAGCGATGCCAGCAGACCACAAAGAGAATAGACGATGATTTTGATTTTATTGACGTTGATACCAGAAAGACGCGTTGCCGCTTCGTTGCCGCCCAGCGCGTAGATGTAACGCCCCAGACGCGTGTGATGCAGCATGTACCAGGCCGCGAGGAAGACAATCCCCATGATCCAGACTGGCGTCGGTACGCCCAGCGGACGACCAATACCAAACCAGCCAAACAGATCGGCGTTCTCAGTAAAGCCGGTATTCACTGGGCTACCGTTGGTATAAACCATGGTCACGCCGCGCAGTAAAAGCATCATAACCAGCGTAGCGATAAACGCCTGAACGCGACCTTTCGCTACAATCACCCCGGTTACCGCACCAATTGCGGCACCTAACGCGAGAGCGGCAGCGACAGCCACCAGCGCATTGACTTCAATGCCGACGATAGATGCAGCAACTGCGCCGGTTAGCGCCAACAGAGAACCTACAGACAAGTCGATGCCCGACGTCAGGATCACCAGCGTCATCCCGACCGCCATAATGGCGTTCACCGAGGTTTGCTGGAGAATATTGAATAAGTTATTGATGGTGAAAAAGTTCGGGCTTAACGTCGAGACAATCGCGATCAGCACCAGCAGAGCGATAAGCGATTTCTGCTCCATCAGCCACGCTTTCGTGAAATAACGGCGACCAGAGACAGTCTGGGTTGTCATTTTTTTACTCCTGATTCACGCGATTAAGCTTGCCCACAGCGGCAGCCATTAACACTTCCTGGGTGGCCTGCTCACGAGTAAATTCCCCGCTGAGATGCCCTTCATGCATGACGATGATGCGATCGCTCATGCCTAATACTTCTGGCATCTCCGATGACACCAGAATGATGCTCAAGCCATCGGCTTTGAACTGGTTAATCAGTTGATAGATCTCTTTTTTCGCGCCGACATCTACGCCACGGGTAGGTTCATCAAGGATCAACACTTTGGGGCGTGTCATCAGACCGCGGGCAATCGCCACTTTTTGCTGATTGCCACCGGAAAGCAGACCAATTGCCTGTTCCATCGACGGTGTTTTCACATTAAACAGACGAATGAAATCACTCACAGCCTGCTGTTCATCGGCATGCTTCAAACTGCCGCCAGCGCGGCTGAAGTAGCGCAGCGCTGTCAGCGACATGTTCTCTTTTACTGACATGCCCAACACTAAACCGTCACGTTTACGGTCTTCGGAGATATACACAATGCCGCTTGCCAGGCCATCCTGCGGTGAACGGGTAACGACTTCATGCCCATCCAGGGTGACGTAACCGCTGGTGCGCGGTAGTGCGCCGTAGAGCACTTTCATCAGTTCGGTACGACCTGCGCCCATCAAACCAGAGACGCCAAGAATTTCGCCTTTGCGTAAAGTAAAAGAGACATCGTTAACGCCAGGTCCGCAGAGATTATCGACTTTCAGGCGGATATCTCCCGGCGCTTTGTCCAGGTGTGGATATTGATCTTCTAGCTTGCGGCCCACCATCATCTCAATCAGCGAATCTTCGGTCAGTGATGCCACTTCGCGCTCAGCAATAAATTGCCCGTCACGAAAAACGGTAACGTCATCGCAAATCTCGAAGATTTCTTTCATGCGGTGGGAGATATAGACAATACCGCGGCCTTGCGATTTCAGCTCGCGTATGACGCGGAACAGGGATTCGGTTTCGGTATCGGTCAGCGCATCGGTCGGTTCATCCATAATGATGACTTTCGACTCAAAGCTCAGCACTTTGGCGATTTCAACCATTTGCTGGTCACCGATGGAAAGATCGCCCACCAGCTTGTCGCTTTTAAAGCGCAGGTTAAGTTTAGCCAGCAATTTATCCGCTTCGGCATACATGGTTTTCCAGTCAATTTTGCCAAAGCGATTAACAAACTCACGACCGAGGAAAATGTTTTCGGCAATGGTCAACTGCGGGATCAGGTTCAGTTCCTGATGGATAATCCCAATCCCGGCTTCCTGGGAAGATTTCGGCCCGGTAAATGTCGTTTCTTTCCCCAGCCATAAAAGCGTGCCGGCATCGCGAGCATAGATACCAGTAAGCACTTTCATCATGGTGGATTTACCCGCGCCGTTTTCGCCCACCAGCGCCATCACGCGGCCCGGATAGACATTTAACGCTGCGCCCGAGAGGGCTTTTACGCCCGGGAAGGCTTTATCGATGCCTTTAAGCTGAAGTAATGCTTCCATGACGGCCTCAGAACGTCACGCCAGCACAGAGAATGATATTCGCATACGGAGAACATTCTCCGCTGCGAATTACCGCCTGACTTTCTGCGGTTTGTTGTTTGAATTGTTCATGCGTGGTGTAACGAATTTCAATGGTATTTCCCTGGTGTTTTTGCAGCTGCTCAAGGTGAGTGAGCAACGTTTCGTGGAGTTGCGGATTATGTTGTTTGATCTCTTCCGCGATAATGGCAGCCTCGACCTGCATTTCATTTGTGACGACGCCCAGCACCTGCATAAAAGAAGGTACACCCTGGGTTAATGCCATATCGATACGCGTTGTACTTTTGGGGATGGGTAAACCAGCATCACACACCACCAGCGTATCGGTATGTCCCAGACGGGAGATCACCGATGAAATATCAGAATTAAGAACGGTGCCTTTTTTCATTTTTTTCTCCATCAGCGAAACGTTTCGCTGACCCGCAGTTTAATCCTGACTGAGTTGGGAAAACCATCGTGACGTTACGGAAATGTGATCAACCTCGAAACGTTTTACATGGTGATTAACCATGAAAACAAAAACGCCCCCTTATGGAGAAAGGAGGCGTCTGGCGTTAGATTTCGACCTGAGTACCCAGTTCGATAACCCTGTTTGGCGGAATTTCAAATTGATCTGGTGCACGCAGCGCATTACGTTGCAGCAGCAAGTACAGCTTGCCGCGCAGACGCAAATACCACGGGCGTTTGCCGAGGATCAACGACTCATGCGACATAAAGAAGGAGGTTTCCATCATCCGGCAACTTAATCCTTCCAGACCGCAGCGGTGGAAAACTTCTTCCACGTTTGGCGTTTCTCGCCAACCATAACTTGCCACCACGCGCCAGAAAGTGGGCGACAGTTGTTCAATCTGTACCCGACGGACATTATGGACATATGGCGCGTCTTCGGTACGCAGAGTTAACAGAATCACCCGCTCATGCAATACCTTGTTATGTTTAAGGTTATGCATCAGCGCAAAGGGAATGACGTTGATTGCACGCGACATATACACCGCGGTCCCGGGCACGCGAACAGGCGGTGATTTCTCCAGCGAAGCAATCATCGCTTCCAGAGAGTTACCATGTTCATGCATCCGCCGCAGCAAGCGGAAACGCTCGCTCTTCCAGGTGGTCATCACGATAAACATCACCGTACCGAGGCTCAATGGCAACCAGCCGCCGGAGAGCAGTTTATCGAGGTTAGCGGTGAACAATGGAATATCGACACAAAGGAAAGCAATCAGGATCAGCGCAACAAAATACTTATTCCAGTGCCAGTTCTGACGTGCCACGGTAGTCGAGAGAATAGACGTCAGCACCATGGTTCCGGTCACCGCAATCCCGTACGCCGCCGCCAGGTTGCTGGAGTGCTCAAAGCTGACAATCACAATCACGACCGCGACATAGAGCATCCAGTTCACAAACGGAATATAGATTTGCCCTGACTCCATTTCGGAGGTGTGAATAATGCGCATCGGCGACAAATATCCCAGACGTACCGCCTGACGCGTCAATGAGAAGACGCCAGAGATAACCGCCTGCGAGGCAATTACCGTCGCCAGTGCGGCGATGATCAGCAGCGGGATCAGCGCCCAGTCCGGTGCCAACAGGAAGAACGGGTTCTTAATCGCTTCCGGGTTCTTTAACAACAGCGCTCCCTGACCGAAGTAATTAAGGGTCAAGGAAGGTAATACGACGGTGAACCACGCCAGGCGAATAGGGAACTTACCAAAGTGCCCCATATCAGCATACAGCGCCTCGACCCCCGTAATCGACAACACCACTGCCCCTAATGCAATAAAAGAAACCGTTTTGTATTCAAGGAAGAAATGCACCGCCCACATTGGATTCAGCGCATGCAGCACTTCCGGGTTAGCAATAATGCTACGTAACCCCAGTCCTGCCAGAATCAAAAACCAGGTCAGCATGATCGGCGCAAACAGCTTACCGACCATAGCCGTGCCATGTTTTTGAATCATAAATAATAAAGTGAGAACGATAATTGAGAGGGGAACTATCCAGGTATCCAGCTGCGGGGCGACGATTTCCAGACCTTCAATGGCTGACATCACCGAAATAGCGGGTGTTATGACGACTTCACCATAGAAAAAGCTGCCGCCGATTAGCCCCATAATCACCAGCATTGATGTGGTTCGCGCCGACGTATTACGCCCGGCAAGCGACATCAACGTCAGGATCCCCCCCTCACCGGCGTTATCTGCCCGCATCACGAAGGTGAGATATTTAATGGAAACCACAAAGATTAGCAGCCAGAAGATCAGCGATAAAAAGCCAAACACGGCATCGCGTTCAACGCCAAAACCAAACTGGCCGGACAAACATTCACGAAGTGTATATAACGGGCTGGTACCAATATCGCCGTAGACAACTCCAATCGCCGCGAGGGTAATCGCGGGCAATGATTGCTTATTATCAGTGCTCATAGACTAGTCTTTCGTTGAAATATGAAATGTGTGCTTAGTCCCTTGGCCCACAAAAAAGCGCACAGTATGCACGATTAACGGCAAAATCGTACTCCTAAATGCGGCCACATTAACCTGGCTCAAAGAAAAATACCCCCCCTTTGAGACTATTTTAGCCACCAGCAAGAAACGTCTATACTCGCAATTTACGCAGAACTTTTGACGAAAGGACGCCACTTCATTATGGCTCACCCTCATTTATTAGCGGAAAGAATTTCCCGCCTGAGCAGTTCGTTGGAAAAGGGGCTTTATGAACGTAGCCACGCCATCCGCTTGTGTTTATTAGCGGCATTAAGTGGTGAAAGTGTGTTCCTCCTTGGCCCGCCAGGTATTGCCAAAAGTTTGATCGCCCGGCGCTTAAAATTCGCCTTTCAGAATGCCCGCGCGTTTGAATATCTGATGACCCGCTTCTCCACGCCGGAAGAAGTTTTTGGTCCCCTTTCTATTCAGGCGCTAAAAGATGAAGGGCGCTATGAACGTTTAACCAGCGGTTACCTGCCGGAAGCAGAAATTGTCTTTCTGGATGAGATCTGGAAAGCGGGCCCGGCAATTCTTAATACCTTGCTCACCGCCATTAACGAGCGCCAGTTCCGCAACGGTGCACACGTAGAAAAAATCCCGATGCGTCTGCTGGTGGCGGCCTCCAACGAGCTGCCGGAAGCAGACAGCAGTCTGGAAGCGTTATATGACCGCATGCTGATTCGTCTGTGGTTAGATAAAGTGCAGGATAAAGCGAATTTCCGCTCCATGCTGACCAGTCAACAGGATGAAAACGACAATCCGGTTCCTGATGCCTTGCAGGTCACAGATGAAGAATATGAACGCTGGCAGAAAGAGATTGGTGAAATTACGCTGCCCGATCATGTATTTGAGCTGATTTTTATGCTGCGCCAGCAACTGGATAAATTACCGGATGCGCCTTATGTCTCGGATCGTCGCTGGAAAAAAGCGATCCGCTTATTGCAGGCCAGCGCCTTTTTTAGCGGTCGCAGTGCTGTTGCCCCGGTAGATCTCATTTTGCTGAAAGATTGCCTGTGGTATGACGCGCAAAGCCTGAATTTGATACAACAACAAATTGATGTATTGATGACCGGTCACGCCTGGCAACAGCAAGGGATGTTGACTCGCCTTGGCGCGATTGTGCAACGTCACCTGCAACTCCAGCAGCAACAAAGCGATAAAACAGCCTTAACGGTAATTCGTCTGGGCGGCATTTTCAGCCGTCGTCAGCAGTATCAACTTCCTGTTAACGTTACTGCTTCCACTCTGACTCTGCTGCTGCAAAAACCGTTAAAATTGCATGATATGGAAGTGGTTCATATCTCCTTTGAGCGTAACGCGCTGGAACAGTGGCTGAGTAAAGGTGGTGAAATTCGCGGCAAACTGAACGGTATCGGCTTTGCCCAGAAATTGAATCTGGAAGTGGATAGCGCCCAACATCTTGTTGTACGCGATGTAAGTTTACAAGGCAGTACGCTGGCACTTCCCGGTTCATCGGCTGAAGGTCTGCCAGGTGAAATAAAACAACAACTGGAAGAGCTTGAAAGTGACTGGCGCAAGCAACACGCTTTATTCAGCGAACAGCAAAAATGTCTGTTTATCCCTGGCGACTGGTTAGGTCGCATTGAAGCCAGCCTACAGGATGTCGGCGCACAGATTCGCCAGGCACAACAATGCTAACGCTGGATACGCTTAATGTGATGCTGGCCGTCAGCGAAGAGGGATTGATCGAAGAGATGATCATCGCGCTGCTGGCCTCACCGCAGCTGGCAGTCTTCTTTGAAAAATTCCCACGACTGAAGGCGGCAATCACTGATGATGTTCCCCGCTGGCGTGAGGCGCTGCGCAGTCGGCTGAAAGATGCCCGAGTCCCGCCGGAACTCACCGAAGAGGTGATGTGCTATCAGCAAAGCCAGCTCCTCTCCACGCCGCAGTTTATTGTGCAGCTACCACAGATCCTGGACTTACTGCATCGTCTGAATTCCCCATGGGCAGAACAAGCCCGACAGTTGGTTGATGCTAACAGCACGATCACTTCAGCGTTACATACGCTTTTCCTCCAGCGTTGGCGTTTAAGTCTGATCGTGCAAGCAACGACGTTAAATCAACAGCTATTAGAAGAAGAACGCGAACAACTGTTAAGTGAAGTTCAGGAACGCATGACGCTGAGCGGACAACTTGAACCGATTCTCGCAGATAACAATACCGCAGCTGGTCGTCTGTGGGATATGAGCGCCGGTCAGCTTAAACGTGGCGACTATCAGTTGATTGTGAAATACGGTGAATTTCTTAACGAACAGCCGGAACTGAAACGCCTGGCAGAACAGCTGGGGCGTTCCCGGGAAGCCAAATCAATACCGCGTAACGATGCGCAGATGGAAGCCTTCCGCACCATGGTGCGCGAACCGGCAACTGTTCCTGAGCAGGTTGATGGTCTGCAACAAAGCGATGATATTTTACGTCTCCTGCCGCCAGAACTGGCGACACTAGGGATAACGGAACTGGAGTATGAGTTTTACCGTCGGCTGGTGGAAAAACAGTTGCTCACCTATCGCCTGCACGGTGAGTCGTGGCGTGAAAAAGTGATCGAACGTCCGGTGGTACATAAAGATTACGATGAACAGCCGCGCGGGCCGTTTATTGTCTGTGTGGATACTTCCGGCTCAATGGGCGGCTTTAATGAACAGTGTGCGAAAGCGTTCTGCCTGGCCTTGATGCGCATTGCTCTCGCTGAAAACCGGCGCTGCTATATTATGCTATTTTCCACCGAGATCGTCCGTTATGAGCTTTCAGGCCCACAAGGCATCGAACAAGCAATCCGTTTTTTAAGCCAGCAGTTTCGTGGCGGCACCGATCTTGCCAGTTGTTTTCGCGCCATTATGGAACGCTTGCAAAGCAGGGAATGGTTTGATGCCGACGCGGTGGTGATTTCTGATTTTATCGCTCAGCGGTTGCCTGACGACGTGACGAGTAAAGTGAAAGAGCTGCAGCGGGTACATCAGCATCGCTTTCATGCCGTGGCGATGTCGGCACACGGCAAACCCGGCATCATGCGCATTTTCGATCATATCTGGCGCTTTGATACCGGGATGCGAAGCCGCCTGCTCAGACGCTGGCGGCGATAAATTATTACAGCAGAGAAGGGACGTTCTCGCGAACAGCAGCTGGCCATACACCACACTGAACCTGGCCGATATGCGGCAGTTGCAGCAGCAGCATGGTCAAACGAGACTGGCCGATACCGCCGCCGATGGTCTGCGGCATTTCACCGCGCAGCAGCGCCTGATGCCACTCCAGCTCCAGACGATCTTCATCACCGGTCAGCGCCAACTGATGCTTCAACGTGTCGGCATCCACGCGGATCCCCATGGAAGAAAGCTCAAACGCATCTTCCAGTACAGGGTTCCACACCAGAATATCGCCGTTCAGACCCGCATGACCCAGCTCTGACGGGGTGCTCCAGTCATCATAATCCGGTGCGCGCACGTCGTGGCGATGACCATCGCTCAGCTTGCCGCCAATCCCGACAAGGAATACCGCGCCAAGATCTTTCGCTATCGCCCGCTCACGCCCTTTGGCATCGAGATCCGGATAACGAGACAGTAACTCCTGGCTGTGTACGAAGTGGATCTGATCCGGCAGGAACGGTGCCAGGCCAAACTCTTCGCTAACCGCAGCTTCGGTTGCTTTAATTCCCGCCCAGATCGCCTCTACCGTGCTTTTCAGAGTCGAGAATTGACGCTCACCGTCGCCCATTACGCGTTCCCAGTCCCACTGGTCAACATAGACCGAGTGCAACGGAGAAAGACGGTCTTCATCGGGGCGAAGGGCTTTCATGTGCGTGTACAGTCCTTCGCCCGCGCTGAAGTCGTGTTGCCCTAAGGTCTGACGTTTCCACTTCGCCAGTGAATGAACCACTTCGAACTGGGCATCAGGCAGAGCTTTCACTTTTACCTGCACCGCTTTTTCACAGCCCGACAAGTTATCCTGCGTGCCATCCCCCACACGGCTAAGAATCGGCGCCTGGACTTCGATCAGCCCCAGACGTTCTTCCAGTTGGCGAGAAAAGTGAGATTTCACGAAGCTAATTTGGCGTTGTTTGGCAATGTAAGCGGTTTTCATTTTTTATACTCCTGCGTCCTGTTGCTTATGATTAAGCAACAAAAACCGACACACATGCAATAATCATTCAATAAAAAGCCTAACACACTTTTGATTCATTAAAAAAGAAGGCTAAAATAGAATGAATCATCAATCTGCATAAGAAAATCCTATGGAAAATTATCTGATCGACAATCTGGACCGTGGCATCCTGGAAGCATTAATGGGCAATGCGCGCACCGCTTACGCCGAACTGGCGAAACAATTTGGCGTCAGTCCGGGGACGATTCACGTTCGAGTAGAGAAAATGAAGCAGGCGGGGATCATTACCGGGGCGCGTATTGATGTCAGCCCGAAGCAGCTCGGTTATGACGTAGGCTGCTTTATCGGCATTATATTAAAGAGCGCCAAAGACTACCCTTCCGCGCTGGCAAAGCTGGAAAGCCTTGATGAAGTCACTGAAGCCTATTACACAACCGGCCACTACAGCATCTTTATAAAAGTGATGTGCCGTTCGATCGACGCTCTCCAGCATGTACTTATCAACAAGATCCAAACAATTGATGAAATTCAGTCCACCGAGACATTGATCGTCCTGCAAAACCCGATCATGCGTACCATCAAGCCATAATCGGCTTTTTTAATCCCATACTTTTCCACAGGTAGATCCCAACGCGTTCACAGCGTACAATACGCCACTCTTAATAAAGGTGGCGGTTTATGGCAGATATCACTCTTATCAGCGGCAGCACCCTCGGCGGTGCCGAATATGTAGCAGAACACCTGGCTGAAAAGCTGGAAGAGGCGGGTTTTACCACCGAAACGCTGCACGGTCCGCTGTTGGAAGATTTATCTGCCTCGGGGATCTGGCTGATTATCAGCTCCACCCACGGTGCCGGAGATATTCCGGACAACCTTTCTCCTTTCTATGAAGCATTGCAGGAACAGAAGCCCGATCTTTCTGCGGTCCGCTTTGGCGCAATCGGTATTGGCAGTCGTGAATATGACACCTTTTGTGGGGCTATCGATAAACTCGAGGCAGAACTCAAAAATTCCGGTGCAAAACAGACAGGCGAAACACTGAAGATCAACATTCTTGATCACGACATTCCGGAAGATCCGGCAGAAGAATGGCTGGGATCGTGGATTAATTTACTCAAATAAGTATACAGATCGTGCGATCTACTGTGGATAACTCTGTCAGGAAGCTTGGATCAACCGGTAGTTATCCAAAGAACAACCGTTGTTCAGTTTTTGAGTTGTGTATAACCCTTCATTCTGATCCCAGCTTATACGGTCCAGGATCACCGATCATTCACAGTTAATGATCCTTTCCAGGTTGTTGATCTTAAAAGCCGGATCCTTGTTATCCACAGGGCAGTGCGATCCTAATAAGAGATCACAATAGAACAGATCTCTAAATAAATAGATCTTCTTTTTAATACCCAGGATCCCAGGTCTTTCTCAAGCCGACAAAGTTGAGTAGAATCCACGGCCCGGGCTTCAATCCATTTTCATACCGCGTTATGCGAGGCAATCACCATGTTTTATCCGGATCCTTTTGACGTCATCATCATTGGCGGGGGTCATGCAGGCACCGAGGCCGCGATGGCCGCGGCGCGTATGGGTCAACAGACTCTGCTTTTGACACACAATATCGACACTCTGGGGCAGATGAGCTGCAACCCGGCGATCGGCGGTATTGGGAAGGGACATCTGGTAAAAGAAGTGGATGCACTCGGCGGTCTGATGGCGAAAGCGATCGATCAAGCGGGTATCCAGTTTAGGATACTAAACGCAAGCAAAGGACCGGCGGTTCGCGCTACCCGAGCTCAGGCGGATCGTGTGCTCTACCGTCAGGCGGTACGTACGGCGCTGGAGAACCAACCGAACCTGATGATCTTCCAGCAGGCGGTTGAAGATCTTATTGTCGAAAACGATCGCGTGGTCGGTGCTGTTACCCAAATGGGACTGAAGTTCCGTGCCAAAGCCGTCGTGCTCACCGTTGGGACGTTCCTCGACGGTAAAATTCATATCGGTCTGGATAATTACAGCGGTGGCCGTGCTGGTGATCCGCCGTCCATTCCGCTTTCTCGCCGTTTGCGTGAACTGCCGCTGCGCGTTGGTCGTCTGAAAACCGGGACACCACCGCGTATTGATGCTCGAACTATCGACTTTAGTGTGCTGGCGCAACAGCATGGCGATAACCCAATGCCGGTATTCTCGTTTATGGGCAATGCGTCCCAGCATCCCCAGCAGGTGCCGTGTTATATCACTCATACCAACGAGAAAACCCATGATGTGATCCGCAGTAACCTCGATCGTAGCCCAATGTATGCAGGGGTGATCGAAGGTGTCGGCCCACGCTACTGCCCGTCGATCGAAGACAAAGTCATGCGCTTCGCCGACAGAAATCAGCATCAGATCTTCCTTGAACCGGAAGGACTGACCTCTAATGAAATTTATCCGAACGGTATCTCCACCAGCCTGCCGTTCGATGTGCAGATGCAAATCGTCCGCTCTATGCAGGGGATGGAAAACGCGAAGATCGTGCGTCCGGGTTATGCCATTGAGTATGACTTCTTCGATCCTCGCGACCTGAAACCGACGCTGGAGAGCAAGTTTATCCAGGGGCTGTTCTTTGCTGGTCAGATTAACGGCACTACCGGTTACGAAGAAGCCGCTGCGCAAGGTTTGCTGGCCGGTCTTAACGCTGCCCGTCTGTCTGCTGACAAAGAAGGTTGGGCTCCGGCACGTTCTCAGGCGTATCTCGGCGTACTAGTTGATGACCTGTGCACTTTAGGAACCAAAGAACCGTATCGTATGTTTACTTCGCGCGCAGAATATCGTCTGATGCTACGCGAAGATAATGCGGATCTGCGTTTGACTGAAATCGGTCGTGAACTGGGCCTGGTGGATGACGAACGTTGGGCGCGCTTTAACGAGAAACTTGAGAATATCGAGCGTGAGCGTCAGCGTCTGAAATCGACCTGGGTAACCCCGTCGGCGGAAGCTGCAGCCGAAGTGAATGCTCACCTGACTGCGCCGCTTTCCCGTGAAGCCAGTGGTGAAGATCTGCTGCGTCGTCCGGAAATGACTTATGAAAAATTAACCACGCTGACGCCGTTTGCCCCTGCATTGACAGACGAACAGGCGGCGGAACAGGTTGAGATTCAGGTTAAATACGAAGGTTATATCGCGCGCCAGCAAGATGAGATCGAAAAGCAGCTGCGTAACGAGAACACCCTGCTACCCGCGACACTGGATTACCGCCAGGTATCCGGTCTTTCTAACGAAGTGATCGCCAAACTTAACGATCACAAACCAGCCTCTATCGGCCAGGCTTCGCGTATTTCTGGCGTCACGCCTGCGGCCATCTCCATTCTGCTGGTGTGGCTGAAAAAACAGGGTATGCTGCGTCGTAGCGCATAACGCATTAAAAATGCCTGGTAAGCACCCGCTTACCAGGCAACGCATCAAGAACAGGTAATCACCGTGCTCAACAAACTCTCCTTACTGCTGAAAGACGCAGGTATTTCGCTTACCGATCACCAGAAAAACCAGCTTATTGCCTACGTGAATATGCTGCATAAATGGAACAAAGCGTACAACCTGACTTCGGTCCGCGATCCTAATGAGATGCTGGTACGCCATATTCTCGATAGCATTGTGGTGGCACCGTATCTGCAAGGTGAACGGTTTATCGATGTCGGCACCGGTCCTGGACTGCCTGGCATTCCACTCTCTATCGTGCGTCCTGAAGCCCATTTCACTCTGTTGGATAGCCTTGGTAAACGCGTGCGTTTCCTTCGTCAGGTGCAACATGAGCTTAAACTGGAGAATATTGAACCAGTACAGAGCAGGGTAGAAGAGTTTCCTTCAGAGCCGCCATTTGATGGCGTAATTAGCCGCGCTTTTGCCTCTCTGAACGATATGGTGAGCTGGTGCCACCATCTTCCTGGTGAGCAAGGCCGTTTCTACGCGCTAAAAGGGCAAATGCCGGAAGATGAAATCGCTTTGTTGCCCGAAGAATATCAGGTCGAATCAGTGGTTAAACTTCAGGTTCCAGCCCTGGATGGCAAACGTCATCTGGTGGTGATTAAAGCAAATAAAATTTAATTTTTATCAAAAAAATCATAAAAAATTGACCGGTTAGACTGTTAACAACAACCAGGTTTTCTACTGATATAACTGGTTACATTTAACGCCACGTTCACTCTTTTGCATCAACAAGATAACGTGGCTTTTTTTGGTAAGCAGAAAATAAGTCATTAGTGAAAATATCAGTCTGCTAAAAATCGGCGCTAAGAACCATCATTGGCTGTTAAAACATTATTAAAAATGTCAATGGGTGGTTTTTGTTGTGTAAATGTCATTTATTAAAACAGTATCTGTTTTTAGACTGAAATATCATAAACTTGCAAAGGCATCATTTGCCAAGTAAATAAATATGCTGTGCGCGAACATGCGCAATATGTGATCTGAAGCACGCTTTATCACCAGTGTTTACGCGTTATTTACAGTTTTTCATGATCGAACAGGGTTAGCAGAAAAGTCGCAATTGTATGCACTGGAAAAATATTTAAACATTTATTCACCTTTTGGCTACTTATTGTTTGAAATCACGGGGGCGCACCGTATAATTTGACCGCTTTTTGATGCTTGACTCTAAGCCTTAAAGAAAGTTTTATACGACACGCGGCATACCTCGAAGGGAGCAGGAGTGAAAAACGTGATGTCTGTGTCGCTCGTGAGTCGAAACGTTGCTCGGAAGCTTCTGCTCGTTCAGTTACTGGTGGTGATAGCAAGTGGATTGCTGTTCAGCCTCAAAGACCCCTTCTGGGGCGTCTCTGCAATAAGCGGGGGCCTGGCAGTCTTTCTGCCTAACGTTTTGTTTATGATATTTGCCTGGCGTCACCAGGCGCATACACCAGCGAAAGGCCGGGTGGCCTGGACATTCGCATTTGGCGAAGCTTTCAAAGTTCTGGCGATGTTGGTGTTACTGGTGGTGGCGTTGGCGGTTTTAAAGGCGGTATTCTTGCCGCTGATCGTTACGTGGGTTTTGGTGCTGGTGGTTCAGATACTGGCACCGGCTGTAATTAACAACAAAGGGTAAAAGGCATCATGGCTTCAGAAAATATGACGCCGCAGGATTACATAGGACACCACCTGAATAACCTTCAGCTGGACCTGCGTACATTCTCGCTGGTGGATCCACAAAACCCCCCAGCCACCTTCTGGACAATCAATATTGACTCCATGTTCTTCTCGGTGGTGCTGGGTCTGTTGTTCCTGGTTTTATTCCGTAGCGTAGCCAAAAAGGCGACCAGCGGTGTGCCAGGTAAGTTTCAGACCGCGATTGAGCTGGTGATCGGCTTTGTTAATGGTAGCGTGAAAGACATGTACCATGGCAAAAGCAAGCTGATTGCTCCGCTGGCCCTGACGATCTTCGTCTGGGTATTCCTGATGAACCTGATGGATTTACTGCCTATCGACCTGCTGCCGTACATTGCTGAACATGTACTGGGTCTGCCTGCACTGCGTGTGGTTCCGTCTGCGGACGTGAACGTAACGCTGTCTATGGCACTGGGCGTATTTATCCTGATTCTGTTCTACAGCATCAAAATGAAAGGCATCGGCGGCTTCACGAAAGAGTTGACGCTGCAGCCGTTCAATCACTGGGCGTTCATTCCTGTCAACTTAATCCTTGAAGGGGTAAGCCTGCTGTCCAAACCAGTTTCACTTGGTTTGCGACTGTTCGGTAACATGTATGCCGGTGAGCTGATTTTCATTCTGATTGCTGGTCTGTTGCCGTGGTGGTCACAGTGGATCCTGAATGTGCCGTGGGCCATTTTCCACATCCTGATCATTACGCTGCAAGCCTTCATCTTCATGGTTCTGACGATCGTCTATCTGTCGATGGCGTCTGAAGAACATTAATTTACCAACACTACTACGTTTTAACTGAAACAAACTGGAGACTGTCATGGAAAACCTGAATATGGATCTGCTGTACATGGCTGCCGCTGTGATGATGGGTCTGGCGGCAATCGGTGCTGCGATCGGTATCGGCATCCTCGGGGGTAAATTCCTGGAAGGCGCAGCGCGTCAACCTGATCTGATTCCTCTGCTGCGTACTCAGTTCTTTATCGTTATGGGTCTGGTGGATGCTATCCCGATGATCGCTGTAGGTCTGGGTCTGTACGTGATGTTCGCTGTCGCGTAGTAAGCGTTGCTTTTATTTAAAGAGCAATATCAGAACGTTAACTAAATAGAGGCATTGTGCTGTGAATCTTAACGCAACAATCCTCGGCCAGGCCATCGCGTTTGTCCTGTTCGTTCTGTTCTGCATGAAGTACGTATGGCCGCCATTAATGGCAGCCATCGAAAAACGTCAAAAAGAAATTGCTGACGGCCTTGCTTCCGCAGAACGAGCACATAAGGACCTTGACCTTGCAAAGGCCAGCGCGACCGACCAGCTGAAAAAAGCGAAAGCGGAAGCCCAGGTAATCATCGAGCAGGCGAACAAACGCCGCTCGCAGATTCTGGACGAAGCGAAAGCTGAGGCAGAACAGGAACGTACTAAAATCGTGGCCCAGGCGCAGGCAGAAATTGAAGCCGAGCGTAAACGAGCCCGTGAAGAGCTGCGTAAGCAAGTTGCTATCCTGGCTGTTGCTGGCGCCGAGAAGATCATCGAACGTTCCGTGGATGAAGCTGCTAACAGCGACATCGTGGATAAACTTGTCGCTGAACTGTAAGGAGGGAGGGGCTGATGTCTGAATTTATTACGGTAGCTCGCCCCTACGCCAAAGCAGCTTTTGACTTTGCCGTCGAACACCAAAGTGTAGAACGCTGGCAGGACATGCTGGCGTTTGCCGCCGAGGTAACCAAAAACGAACAAATGGCAGAGCTTCTCTCTGGCGCGCTTGCGCCAGAAACGCTCGCCGAGTCGTTTATCGCAGTTTGTGGTGAGCAACTGGACGAAAACGGTCAGAACCTGATTCGGGTAATGGCTGAAAATGGTCGTCTTAACGCGCTCCCGGATGTTCTGGAGCAGTTTATTCACCTTCGTGCCGTGAGTGAGGCTACCGCTGAGGTAGACGTCATTTCCGCTGCCGCACTGAGTGAACAACAGCTCGCGAAAATTTCTGCTGCGATGGAAAAACGTCTGTCACGCAAAGTTAAGCTGAATTGCAAAATCGATAAGTCTGTAATGGCAGGCGTTATCATCCGAGCGGGTGATATGGTCATTGATGGCAGCGTACGCGGTCGTCTTGAGCGCCTTGCAGACGTCTTGCAGTCTTAAGGGGACTGGAGCATGCAACTGAATTCCACCGAAATCAGCGAACTGATCAAGCAGCGCATTGCTCAGTTCAATGTTGTGAGTGAAGCTCACAACGAAGGTACTATTGTTTCTGTAAGTGACGGTGTTATCCGCATTCACGGCCTGGCCGATTGTATGCAGGGTGAAATGATCTCCCTGCCGGGTAACCGTTACGCTATCGCACTGAACCTCGAGCGCGACTCTGTAGGTGCGGTTGTTATGGGTCCGTACGCTGACCTTGCCGAAGGCATGAAAGTTAAGTGTACTGGCCGTATCCTGGAAGTTCCGGTTGGCCGTGGCCTGCTGGGCCGTGTGGTTAACACTCTGGGTGCACCAATCGACGGTAAAGGTCCGCTGGATCACGACGGCTTCTCTGCTGTAGAAGCAATCGCTCCGGGCGTTATCGAACGTCAGTCCGTAGATCAGCCGGTACAGACCGGTTATAAAGCCGTTGACTCCATGATCCCAATTGGTCGTGGTCAGCGTGAATTGATCATCGGTGACCGTCAGACAGGTAAAACCGCACTGGCTATCGATGCCATCATCAACCAGCGCGATTCCGGTATCAAATGTATCTATGTCGCTATCGGCCAGAAAGCGTCCACCATTTCTAACGTGGTACGTAAACTGGAAGAGCACGGCGCACTGGCTAACACCATCGTTGTGGTAGCAACCGCGTCTGAATCCGCTGCACTGCAATACCTGGCACCGTATGCCGGTTGCGCAATGGGCGAATACTTCCGTGACCGCGGTGAAGATGCGCTGATCATTTACGATGACCTGTCTAAACAGGCTGTTGCTTACCGTCAGATCTCCCTGCTGCTCCGTCGTCCGCCAGGACGTGAAGCATTCCCGGGCGACGTTTTCTACCTCCACTCTCGTCTGCTGGAGCGTGCTGCACGTGTTAACGCCGAATACGTTGAAGCCTTCACCAAAGGTGAAGTGAAAGGGAAAACCGGTTCTCTGACCGCACTGCCGATTATCGAAACTCAGGCGGGTGACGTTTCTGCGTTCGTTCCGACCAACGTAATCTCCATTACCGATGGTCAGATCTTCCTGGAAACCAACCTGTTCAACGCCGGTATTCGTCCTGCGGTTAACCCGGGTATTTCCGTATCCCGTGTTGGTGGTGCAGCACAGACCAAGATCATGAAAAAACTGTCCGGTGGTATCCGTACCGCTCTGGCACAGTATCGTGAACTGGCAGCGTTCTCTCAGTTTGCATCCGACCTTGACGATGCAACACGTAAGCAGCTTGACCACGGTCAGAAAGTGACCGAACTGCTGAAACAGAAACAGTATGCGCCGATGTCCGTTGCGCAGCAGTCTCTGGTTCTGTTCGCAGCAGAACGTGGTTACCTGGCGGATGTTGAACTGTCGAAAATTGGCAGCTTCGAAGCCGCTCTGCTGGCTTACGTCGACCGTGATCACGCTCCGTTGATGCAAGAGATCAACCAGACCGGTGGCTACAACGACGAAATCGAAGGCAAGCTGAAAGGCATCCTCGATTCCTTCAAAGCAACCCAATCCTGGTAACGTCTGGCGGCTTGCCTTAGGGCAGGCCGCAAGGCATTGAGGAGAAGCTCATGGCCGGCGCAAAAGAGATACGTAGTAAGATCGCAAGCGTCCAGAACACGCAAAAGATCACTAAAGCGATGGAGATGGTCGCCGCTTCCAAAATGCGTAAATCGCAGGATCGCATGGCGGCCAGCCGTCCTTATGCAGAAACCATGCGCAAAGTGATTGGTCACCTTGCACACGGTAATCTGGAATATAAGCACCCTTACCTGGAAGACCGCGACGTTAAACGCGTGGGCTACCTGGTGGTGTCGACCGACCGTGGTTTGTGCGGTGGTTTGAACATTAACCTGTTCAAAAAACTGCTGGCGGAAATGAAGACCTGGACCGACAAAGGCGTTCAATGCGACCTCGCAATGATCGGCTCGAAAGGCGTGTCGTTCTTCAACTCCGTGGGCGGCAATGTTGTTGCCCAGGTCACCGGCATGGGGGATAACCCTTCCCTGTCCGAACTGATCGGTCCGGTAAAAGTGATGTTGCAGGCCTACGACGAAGGCCGTCTGGACAAGCTTTACATTGTCAGCAACAAATTTATTAACACCATGTCTCAGGTTCCGACCATCAGCCAGCTGCTGCCGTTACCGGCATCAGATGATGATGATCTGAAACATAAATCCTGGGATTACCTGTACGAACCCGATCCGAAGGCGTTGCTGGATACCCTGCTGCGTCGTTATGTCGAATCTCAGGTTTATCAGGGCGTGGTTGAAAACCTGGCCAGCGAGCAGGCCGCCCGTATGGTGGCGATGAAAGCCGCGACCGACAATGGCGGCAGCCTGATTAAAGAGCTGCAGTTGGTATACAACAAAGCTCGTCAGGCCAGCATTACTCAGGAACTCACCGAGATCGTCTCGGGGGCCGCCGCGGTTTAAACAGGTTATTTCGTAGAGGATTTAAGATGGCTACTGGAAAGATTGTCCAGGTAATCGGCGCCGTAGTTGACGTCGAATTCCCTCAGGATGCCGTACCGCGCGTGTACGATGCTCTTGAGGTGCAAAATGGTAATGAGCGTCTGGTGCTGGAAGTTCAGCAGCAGCTCGGCGGCGGTATCGTGCGTACCATCGCAATGGGTTCCTCCGACGGTCTGCGTCGCGGTCTGGATGTAAAAGACCTCGAACACCCGATCGAAGTCCCGGTAGGTAAAGCGACTCTGGGCCGTATCATGAACGTACTGGGTGAACCGGTCGACATGAAAGGCGAGATCGGTGAAGAAGAGCGTTGGGCGATTCACCGCGCAGCACCTTCCTACGAAGAGCTGTCAAACTCTCAGGAACTGCTGGAAACCGGTATCAAAGTTATCGACCTGATGTGTCCGTTCGCTAAGGGCGGTAAAGTTGGTCTGTTCGGTGGTGCGGGTGTAGGTAAAACCGTAAACATGATGGAGCTCATTCGTAACATCGCGATCGAGCACTCCGGTTACTCTGTGTTTGCGGGCGTAGGTGAACGTACTCGTGAGGGTAACGACTTCTACCACGAAATGACCGACTCCAACGTTATCGACAAAGTATCCCTGGTGTATGGCCAGATGAACGAGCCGCCGGGAAACCGTCTGCGCGTTGCTCTGACCGGTCTGACCATGGCTGAGAAATTCCGTGACGAAGGTCGTGACGTTCTGCTGTTCGTTGACAACATCTATCGTTACACCCTGGCCGGTACGGAAGTATCCGCACTGCTGGGCCGTATGCCTTCAGCGGTAGGTTATCAGCCGACCCTGGCGGAAGAGATGGGCGTTCTGCAGGAACGTATCACCTCCACCAAAACTGGTTCTATCACCTCTGTACAGGCGGTATACGTACCTGCGGATGACTTGACTGACCCGTCTCCGGCAACCACCTTTGCGCACCTTGACGCAACCGTGGTACTGAGCCGTCAGATCGCGTCTCTGGGTATCTACCCGGCCGTTGACCCGCTGGACTCCACCAGCCGTCAGCTGGACCCGCTGGTGGTTGGTCAGGAACACTACGACACCGCGCGTGGCGTTCAGTCCATCCTGCAACGTTATCAGGAACTGAAAGACATCATCGCCATCCTGGGTATGGATGAACTGTCTGAAGAAGACAAACTGGTGGTAGCGCGTGCTCGTAAGATCCAGCGCTTCCTGTCCCAGCCGTTCTTCGTGGCAGAAGTATTCACCGGTTCTCCGGGTAAATACGTCTCCCTGAAAGACACCATCCGTGGCTTTAAAGGCATCATGGAAGGCGAATACGATCACCTGCCGGAGCAGGCGTTCTACATGGTCGGTTCCATCGAAGAAGCTGTGGAAAAAGCCAAAAAACTTTAACGCCTTAATCGGAGGGTGATATGGCAATGACTTACCACCTGGACGTCGTCAGCGCAGAGCAACAAATGTTCTCTGGTCTGGTCGAGAAAATCCAGGTAACGGGTAGCGAAGGTGAACTGGGGATCTACCCTGGCCACGCACCGCTGCTCACCGCCATTAAGCCTGGTATGATTCGCATCGTGAAACAGCACGGTCACGAAGAGTTTATCTATCTGTCTGGCGGCATTCTTGAAGTGCAGCCTGGCAACGTGACCGTTCTGGCCGACACCGCAATTCGCGGCCAGGATCTCGACGAAGCGCGAGCCATGGAAGCGAAACGTAAGGCTGAAGAGCACATTAGCAGCTCTCACGGCGACGTAGATTACGCTCAGGCGTCTGCGGAACTGGCCAAAGCGATCGCGCAGCTGCGCGTTATCGAGTTGACCAAAAAAGCGATGTAACACCGGCTTGAAAAGCACAAAAGCCAGTCTGGAAACAGGCTGGCTTTTTTTTACGCGTGATCCGTCCTGAAGAGCGTTCACATAGATCCTGCTGATATAAAACACCCCTGTTTTCCCGTTTATTCATTGATCGAAATAAGAGCAAAAACATCCACCTGACGCTTAAATGAAGGTACTGCCTTAATTTTCTGCAGACAAAAGGCGTGACGATGGTCGAAAATGGCACTTTCGTCAGCGGGGATAATCCGTTATTGAACAATTTATCCTCTGTCCATTTCACGATGAAAAAAATGTAGTTTTTTCAAGGTGAAGCGGTTTAAATTCGTTCTCAAATTACAGTCAGGACGCGTATGTTGAATAATGCTATGAGCGTAGTGATCCTTGCCGCAGGCAAAGGCACGCGCATGTATTCCGATCTTCCGAAAGTGCTGCATACCCTTGCCGGGAAAGCGATGGTTCAGCATGTCATTGATGCTGCGAATGAATTAGGCGCAGCGCACGTTCACCTGGTGTACGGTCACGGCGGCGATCTGCTTAAACAGGCGCTGAAAGACGACAACCTTAACTGGGTGCTTCAGGCAGAGCAGCTGGGTACGGGTCATGCAATGCAGCAGGCCGCACCTTTCTTTGCCGATGATGAAGACATTTTAATGCTCTACGGCGACGTGCCGCTGATCTCTGTCGAAACACTCCAGCGCCTGCGTGATGCTAAACCGCAGGGTGGCATTGGTCTGCTGACGGTGAAACTGGATGATCCGACCGGTTATGGACGTATCACCCGTGAAAATGGCAAAGTTACCGGCATTGTTGAGCACAAAGATGCCACCGACGAGCTGCGTCAGATTCAGGAGATCAACACCGGCATTCTGATCGCTAACGGCGCAGATATGAAACGCTGGCTGGCGAAGCTGACCAACAATAACGCTCAGGGTGAATACTACATCACCGACATTATTGCGCTGGCGTATCAGGAAGGGCGTGAAATCGTCGCCGTTCATCCGCAACGTTTAAGCGAAGTAGAAGGTGTGAATAACCGCCTGCAACTCTCCCGTCTGGAGCGCGTTTACCAGTCCGAACAGGCTGAAAAACTGCTGTTAGCAGGCGTTATGCTGCGCGATCCGGCGCGTTTTGATCTGCGCGGTACGCTTACTCACGGGCGCGATGTTGAAATTGATACTAACGTTATCATCGAGGGCAACGTGACTCTCGGTCATCGCGTGAAAATCGGCACCGGTTGCGTGATTAAAAACAGCGTGATTGGCGATGATTGCGAAATCAGTCCGTATACCGTTGTGGAAGACGCGAATCTGGCAGCGGCCTGTACTATTGGCCCGTTTGCCCGACTGCGTCCTGGTGCTGAGTTGCTGGAAGGTGCACACGTCGGTAACTTTGTTGAGATGAAAAAAGCGCGTCTGGGTAAAGGCTCGAAAGCTGGTCATCTGACTTACCTGGGCGATGCGGAAATTGGCGATAACGTTAACATCGGCGCGGGAACCATTACCTGCAACTACGATGGTGCGAATAAATTTAAGACCATTATCGGCGACGATGTGTTTGTCGGTTCCGACACTCAGCTGGTGGCCCCGGTAACAGTAGGCAAAGGCGCGACCATTGCTGCGGGTACAACTGTGACGCGTAATGTCGGCGAAAATGCATTAGCTATCAGCCGTGTGCCGCAGACACAGAAAGAAGGCTGGCGTCGTCCGGTAAAGAAAAAGTGATTCTGGCCGGGTAATCCGGTCACATGGGATGAGGAGATAACATAATCTCCCTCCCACAAGCAGTAACTATAAAAATAACCCCACTCTCTACAAGGCTCGGGGCGCCCGAAAAAACGGGCATACAGGTTGACCGACAACGATATAAATCGGAATCAAAAACTATGTGTGGAATTGTTGGCGCGATCGCGCAACGTGATGTAGCAGAAATCCTTCTTGAAGGTTTACGTCGTCTGGAATACCGCGGATATGACTCTGCCGGTCTGGCCGTTGTTGATGCGGAAGGTCATATGACCCGCCTGCGTCGCCTCGGTAAAGTCCAGATGCTGGCTCAGGCAGCGGAAGAACATCCTCTGCATGGCGGTACGGGTATTGCTCATACTCGCTGGGCGACCCACGGTGAACCTTCAGAAGTGAATGCGCATCCGCATGTTTCTGAACACATTGTGGTGGTGCATAACGGCATCATCGAAAACCATGAACCGCTGCGCGAAGAGTTAAAAGCGCGTGGCTATACCTTCGTTTCTGAAACAGACACCGAAGTAATTGCCCATCTGGTTAACTGGGAGCTGAAACAGGGCGGTACTCTGCGTGAGGCTGTTCTGCGTGCTATCCCGCAACTGCGTGGTGCGTACGGTACAGTGATCATGGACTCCCGTCACCCGGATACCCTGCTGGCGGCACGTTCTGGTAGTCCGCTGGTGATTGGCCTGGGTATGGGCGAAAACTTTATCGCTTCTGACCAGCTGGCGCTGTTGCCGGTGACCCGTCGCTTTATCTTCCTTGAAGAGGGCGATATTGCGGAAATTACTCGCCGTTCGGTAAACATCTTCGATAAAACTGGCGCGGAAGTAAAACGTCAGGATATCGAATCCAATCTGCAATATGACGCGGGCGATAAAGGTATTTACCGTCACTACATGCAGAAAGAGATCTACGAACAGCCGAACGCGATCAAAAACACCCTTACCGGGCGCATCAGCCACGGTCAGGTTGATTTAAGCGAGCTGGGACCGAACGCCGACGAACTGCTGTCGAAGGTTGAGCATATTCAGATCCTCGCCTGTGGTACTTCTTATAACTCCGGTATGGTTTCCCGTTACTGGTTTGAATCGCTGGCAGGTATTCCGTGCGACGTCGAAATCGCCTCTGAATTCCGCTATCGCAAATCTGCCGTGCGTCGTAACAGCCTGATGATCACCTTGTCACAGTCTGGCGAAACCGCGGATACCCTGGCGGGCCTGCGTCTGTCGAAAGAGCTGGGTTACCTTGGTTCGCTGGCAATCTGTAACGTTCCGGGTTCTTCTCTGGTGCGCGAATCCGATCTGGCGCTGATGACCAACGCGGGTACGGAAATCGGCGTGGCATCCACTAAAGCATTCACCACTCAGTTAACTGTGCTGTTGATGCTGGTGGCGAAGCTGTCTCGCCTGAAAGGTCTGGATGCCTCCATTGAACATGACATTGTGCATGGTCTGCAGGCGCTGCCGAGCCGTATTGAGCAGATGCTGTCTCAGGACAAACGCATTGAAGCTCTGGCAGAAGATTTCTCTGACAAACATCACGCGCTGTTCCTGGGCCGTGGCGATCAGTACCCAATCGCGCTGGAAGGCGCATTGAAGCTGAAAGAGATCTCTTACATTCACGCTGAAGCCTACGCTGCAGGCGAGCTGAAACACGGCCCGCTGGCGCTGATTGACGCGGATATGCCGGTTATCGTCGTTGCACCGAACAACGAACTGTTGGAAAAACTGAAATCCAACATTGAAGAAGTTCGCGCGCGTGGCGGTCAGTTGTATGTCTTCGCCGATCAGGATGCGGGTTTTGTAAGTAGCGATAACATGCACATCATCGAGATGCCGCATGTGGAAGAGGTGATTGCACCGATCTTCTACACCGTTCCGCTGCAGCTGCTGGCTTACCATGTCGCGCTGATCAAAGGCACCGACGTTGACCAGCCGCGTAACCTGGCAAAATCGGTTACGGTTGAGTAATCACTATCATAGATAAAAAAGGGCTGCCGACCGGTGGCCCTTTTTTATAACTGACATCAATAAATTCATCTATCTTTCTATATAAATATATTCTGAATTATCATTAATGTCTGATAACAAACTTGATTTTTTACTGTTTAAATAATATTTAAACAATAAATTTATATTTTATTTTTGCGTAATTAATATTATTTTTAGATAAAGCCGTCTCTTTGGTGTACTATTCCTTTGAATCAAAAATACACTTATTAATATAAGTGATGATTCATGGTAAAGGATATATTATATCAATGGAGTTTTTATGAAGCGTAATATTATAGGCGGTGCATTCACTCTGGCATCTCTAATGCTGGCCGGGCATGCACTGGCAGAAGATGGTGTTGTTCACTTCGTCGGTGAAATTGTCGACACTACTTGTGAAGTTACCTCCGATACAGCCGATCAAATTGTCCCACTGGGTAAAGTCAGTAAAAATGCATTTTCAGGTGTAGGTAGTCTGGCGTCGCCACAGAAGTTCAGTATTAAACTTGAAAATTGCCCGGCAACGTACACTCAAGCAGCCGTTCGTTTTGATGGTACAGAAGCGCCTGGCGGCGACGGCGACCTGAAAGTGGGTACGCCGCTTACAGCAGGCAACCCTGGTGATTTTACCGGTACAGGACAAGCGATTGCGGCAACCGGCGTTGGTATTCGTATTTTTAACCAGTCCGATAATTCGCAGGTTAAACTTTATAACGACTCTGCTTATACCGCTATCGATGCTGAAGGCAAGGCTGAAATGAAGTTTATTGCACGCTATGTGGCAACCAATGCGACCGTAACGGCTGGTACGGCGAACGCGGATTCACAATTTACTGTCGAATATAAGAAATAATTTATCAAGGGCCTTTTTATTCAGTTGGCTTTGGCCAGGGAGTCGTTATGTCCAGAAAAAGTTGTTTAATCAGGCTCTTTAAAACAACAGTTTCATGTAAGTTATTTACCGCGATTATACTCAGCGTTTTTTTAGGCCAACCAGCATTAACTTATGCAGGCGTTGTCATTGGTGGTACGCGGGTGGTTTACTTAAGTAATAATGCTGATAAATCTATTTCTGTATTTAGCAAAGAAGAAAAAATACCTTATCTCATCCAGGCTTGGGTAGATCCATTTAATAAAGAGGATAAAAGCAAAGCGCCGTTTACCGTTATTCCGCCAGTATCACGATTAGAACCTTCGCAAGAAAAAATATTACGCATTATTCACACCAAAGGTGTGTCATTGCCTGATGATCGCGAGTCAGTCTTCTGGCTGAATATTAAAAATATTCCGCCATCAGCGAGCAACAAAGCGACGAACTCGCTGGAAATAGCAGTAAAAACGCGTATCAAGCTGTTCTGGCGACCAGCAAATATCCGCCTTATTCCCGAAGATGCTGCGCCGAAAGTGAAATGGCGCCGGGAAGGGCGAAATCTGATAGCAGAGAATCCCAACCCAATTCATATCAGTGTGATGGATGTCATCGTTGATGGCCATGATGTGCCCCTCAATATGATCCGTCCTTTTGAAACGCTCACGTTACCTTTACCTGCTAATTCTGCGGGAGGCCAAATGACCTGGCGATTTATTAATGATTACGGCGCAGTCAGTGACCCGATAAAAATGACGCTGTAAGCAAGGGATAAGGATAGGCGTATTATGATGACGACCAGAATAGTGGTTGGCCTCACGGCAGGGACGTGTCTGATTTTCTCGCAAAACCTGATGGCCGAGGTCAGTGTATTCAATCCGGCGCTTCTGGAAATCGACCATCAATCCGGAGTCGATATTCGCCAGTTTAATCGGGCAAACCTGATGCCCCCAGGTGTTTATAGCGTTGATATTTTTATCAACGGTAAAATGTTTGAACGTCAGGATGTGACATTTGTTCAGGATAATCCAGATGCTGATCTGCACGCTTGCTTTATTGCCATTAAAAAAACACTGTCCTCCTTTGGCATAAAAGTTGATGCGCTCAAATCGTTCAATGATGTGGATGAGACGGTTTGCCTCGATCCTGCTCCACGTATTGAAGGCTCATCCTGGCAGTTTGACAGTGATAAATTGCAGCTGAATATATCCATTCCCCAAATCTACATGGACGCGATGGCTTATGATTACATCAGCCCCACGCGTTGGGATGAGGGGATTAACGCGCTCACCATCAACTACGATTTTTCTGGTTCACATACACTACGTTCAGATTATGGTTCACAAGAGACAGATACCAGTTATCTCAATCTGCGCAATGGACTGAATATTGGACCGTGGCGGCTACGTAATTACAGTACTTTAAACACCAGCGATGGCCGTGCGGAATACAACTCCATTAGTACCTGGATACAGCGCGATATTGCCGCGTTAAGAAGCCAGATTATGATTGGTGATACGTGGACGGCGAGCGATATTTTCGACAGTACGCAAATTCGCGGCGCGCGTTTGTATACTGATAACGATATGCTACCCGCCAGCCAGAATGGCTTTGCTCCTGTGGTTCGTGGGATTGCAAAGTCCAACGCCACCGTCATCATTCGGCAGAATGGCTACGTGATTTATCAGTCTGCCGTTCCACAAGGTGCTTTTGAGATCACCGATCTCAACACCGCCAGTACAGGTGGCGATTTGGACGTAACCATCAAAGAAGAAGACGGTAGCGAACAACGATTCACCCAACCTTATGCTTCATTGGCGATTCTTAAACGTGAAGGTCAGACAGATGTTGATGTCAGCGTGGGTGAATTGCGCGATGAAGACGGATTTACACCGGACGTCCTTCAGGCGCAAATACTTCATGGTTTTTCCCACGGGATCACTTTATATGGAGGTATGCAGGCTGCTGAAAATTATGGTTCTGCAGCTCTGGGTGTCGGTAAAGATCTTGGCGCTTTGGGCGCAATTTCTTTCGATGTGACACATGCTCGTGCGAATTTTAGCCATGATGATACAGAAACGGGTCAGTCATATCGCTTTCTCTATTCAAAACGATTTGACGACACAGACACTAGCTTGCGCCTGGTTGGCTATCGTTACTCCACCGAGGGCTACTATACCCTCAATGAGTGGGCATCGCGGCGCAACAGCCCTGAAGACTTTTGGGAAACAGGTAACCGACGTAGTCGCGTGGAGGGAACGCTAACGCAGTCGTTGGGGAGAGATTATGGCAATTTATACCTGACATTAAGCCGGCAACAATACTGGCATACCGATGATGTCGAACGATTAATGCAATTTGGCTACAGCAGTAGCTGGAAGCGTCTCTCGTGGAACGTCTCCTGGAGTTATTCCAATACTGCCAGACAGGGGACGGGGAACAACCATGCCAGTGATAACACCAGTGAGCAGATCTACATGCTCTCTTTATCTGTTCCTTTATCGGGCTGGTGGGGTAATAGTTACGCCACCTATTCTGTTTCGCAAAACGATAATTCCGGTAGCTCACATCAACTCGGACTCAGCGGTACGGCGCTGGAAAGAAATAACCTTTCATGGAATTTAATGCAGTCCTATAACAGTCATGATGATGAGGTTGGCGGTAATATGTCCCTGACCTATGATGGCTCTTATGGCACGGTGAACGGCAGCTATAACTACAGCCAAAATTCCCAGAGGCTGAATTATGGTATCAGAGGGGGAATTCTGGCACACAGCGAAGGGGTAACGTTAAGTCAGGAGTTAGGTGAAACTATTGCTCTTGTTAAAGCACCTGGGGCCGCCGGGTTAGAAATAGATAATATGCGCGGTGCTGCGACGGACTGGCGCGGCTATACGGTCAAGACACAGCTAAACCCTTATGATGAAAATCGGGTAGCAATCAGCGATAACTATTTCTCGAAGTCGAATATAGAACTTGATAATACCGTCGTTACGATGGTTCCCACGCGTGGTGCAGTGGTTAAAGCGGAGTTTGTGACTCATGTGGGTTATCGCGTTCTCTTCAGAGTGTTAAATGCAAATGGTAAACCGGTACCTTTTGGAGCCATTGCTGCGATACAAGATGCAAGTTTGGCAGATTCAGGAATTGTCGGTGACCGTGGCGAACTTTATCTTTCTGGTCTACCAGAAAAAGGACAGGTTACGTTATCCTGGGGAGAAAACGCCTCAACAAAATGCATCTTCAATTATTCACTTTCGACACCAGAAAGTGAGAGCGGATTAATTGAACAGGGTGTGACATGTCATTAAAAGGATTTTTATGAACAAGTATATCAAACAGTGGTGCTTTGCTGTGTTTATGCTCTCGTTAAGTAGTGTAGCACTTGCAGCTCCTAAAGGTATCTGTACCCCTGATAATGGCGTATTTCACAGTACGCTTGATTTCTCGGGATATCTTATTACCGCGAACGAAAATAAGGTTGGAACGACATTTAACACCACTGTAACTAATGGATCCTCATATCCTGGACGCTGTCATTGTGATACTGGTAACGTAGGAGAATTCCCCTATATCTATTATACGTCAAAAATAAACCAGGCATTAACTTATGCTGGGGTTCACTCTAATATTAATTATTATGATCTTAATCCGAACCTTGATGTTGGGATTGCTATAGATATTCTTGGGGTTGGGTATGTGAATGCACCTTTTGAATATCATGCTAACAACCCGTCTGGTAATACAAAGTACAATTGCAACCGCATTGAACCTTTAAGTATATCTAGTGGGGCTAAAGCGATAGTATATTTTTATATCAAGAAGACATTTGCAGGAAAATTGATTATTCCTGAAACAAAGATAGTGACATTGTATGGAACAATTAGCCGTGACACCCCGGTGGATTACTCACAGCCGATGGCTGATGTTTATATTCGGGGCGATATTACAGCTCCGCAAAGTTGCGAAATAAATAATTTACAGCCAGTTTATTTTGATTTTAAAGAAATACCAGCTGCAGATTTTTCATCTGTTGTTGGAAGTGCGGTAACAACACATAAAATTACTAAAACGGTCACTATTGAGTGTGAAAACCTGGGGATACTGAATACCGATGATATCAGTACGTCTTTTTATGCTACCGAACCCAATACGGACAATTCAATGGTCGTAACTTCAAACTCTAACGTGGGGATAAAAATTTACGACAAAAATAATAAGGAAATCAAAGTGAACGGTGGTGAGTTGCCAACAGACATGGGTAAATCAACAGTGTATGGTGAAAAATCAGGTAGTGTAACTTTTTCAGCTGCTCCTGCGAGCCTTACTGGAGCTCGCCCATCCCCGGGGCAATTTACTGCAACAGCGACGATAACTGTTGAGATTGTGCGCTAATAGGTCTGACAACGATTGTTCATCACATCGTTGTCATCTCACCCATTTCTTTATCACTTTTAAATGCATCATGACAAAAAGATGACATGTGGGATTTTCATCTTCACATTTAAAATCAGTAAGTTATTTGGTAATTCCTTTCTGTCATAAAAATGTCATATTCCTTACATATAACTGTCACCTGTTTGTCCTATTTTGCTTCTCGTAGCCAACAAACAATGCTTTATGAATCCTCCCAGGAGACATTATGAAAGTTATGCGTACCACCGTCGCAACTGTTGTCGCCGCGACCTTATCGATGAGCGCTTTCTCTGTGTTTGCAGAAGCAAGCCTGACAGGTGCAGGTGCAACCTTCCCTGCGCCGGTGTATGCCAAATGGGCTGACACTTACCAGAAAGAAACCGGTAATAAAGTTAACTACCAGGGTATCGGTTCTTCCGGTGGCGTAAAACAGATTATCGCTAATACCGTTGATTTTGGTGCCTCTGACGCGCCGCTGTCTGACGAAAAACTGGCTCAGGAAGGTCTGTTCCAGTTCCCGACCGTGATTGGCGGCGTGGTGCTGGCGGTTAACATTCCAGGGCTGAAGTCTGGCGAACTGGTGCTGGATGGTAAAACCCTCGGCGACATCTACCTGGGCAAAATCAAGAAGTGGGATGATGAAGCCATCGCCAAACTGAATCCGGGTCTGAAACTGCCTTCACAAAACATTGCTGTAGTACGCCGCGCAGATGGCTCCGGGACTTCCTTCGTCTTCACCAGCTACCTGGCGAAAGTGAACGAAGAGTGGAAAAACAACGTTGGTACTGGCTCTACCGTAAAATGGCCGATCGGTCTGGGCGGTAAAGGTAACGACGGTATCGCCGCGTTCGTTCAGCGTCTGCCGGGTGCAATTGGTTATGTTGAATATGCTTACGCGAAGCAGAACAACCTGGCGTACACCAAACTGATCTCCGCTGATGGTAAACCGGTTAGTCCGACCGAAGAAAACTTCGCTAATGCAGCAAAAGGTGCAGACTGGAGCAAAACCTTCGCTCAGGATCTGACCAACCAGAAAGGCGAAGATGCATGGCCTATTACCTCTACCACGTTCATTCTGATCCACAAAGATCAGAAGAAACCAGAACAAGGCACAGAAGTGCTGAAATTCTTCGACTGGGCGTACAAAACCGGGGCTAAACAGGCGAACGACCTGGATTACGCCAGCCTGCCGGATAGTGTAGTTGAACAGGTTCGCGCTGCGTGGAAGACCAATATTAAAGACAGTAGCGGTAAGCCGCTGTACTAATAAAACTCCAGGCCGGGTACGGTGTTTTACGCCGCATCCGGCATTACAAAATGACTTTGTAAACGCGTTTAACTGAAGAGTAACTTATGGCTGCAACCAAGCCTGCTTTTAACCCACCGGGTAAAAAGGGCGACATAATTTTCAGCGTGCTGGTAAAACTGGCGGCGCTGATTGTGCTATTGATGTTGGGTGGCATTATTGTCTCTCTGATCATCTCCTCCTGGCCGAGCATTCAGAAATTTGGTCTGGCTTTCCTATGGACCAAAGAGTGGGATGCACCGAACGATATCTACGGGGCGCTGGTGCCGATCTACGGTACGTTGGTGACTTCGTTTATCGCGCTGCTGATCGCCGTCCCGGTGAGTTTCGGTATCGCCCTGTTCCTGACTGAGCTTGCGCCTGGCTGGCTGAAACGCCCGCTGGGTATCGCCATTGAGCTGCTGGCAGCCATTCCAAGTATCGTTTACGGCATGTGGGGCCTGTTTATCTTTGCGCCGCTGTTCGCCGTTTACTTTCAGGAGCCGGTCGGCAATATCATGTCGAATATCCCGATTGTTGGCGCGCTGTTCTCTGGCCCCGCATTTGGTATCGGTATCCTCGCGGCAGGCGTGATCCTCGCCATCATGATTATTCCGTACATTGCGGCGGTAATGCGTGATGTGTTCGAACAAACCCCGGTGATGATGAAAGAGTCGGCCTACGGTATTGGCTGCACCACCTGGGAAGTTATCTGGCGTATCGTTCTTCCGTTCACCAAAAATGGTGTTATCGGCGGCATCATGCTGGGGCTGGGCCGCGCGCTCGGTGAAACCATGGCGGTGACCTTTATCATCGGTAACACCTACCAGCTCGACAGCGCCTCGCTGTATATGCCGGGCAACAGTATCACCTCTGCGCTGGCGAACGAATTTGCGGAAGCGGAATCCGGTCTGCACGTTGCCGCACTGATGGAACTGGGCCTGATCCTGTTTGTGATTACCTTCATCGTCCTCGCCGCATCGAAGTTTATGATTATGCGCCTGGCTAAGAATGAGGGGGCACGCTAATGGCTATGGTTGAAATGCAAACCACTGCGGCGCTGGCTGAATCTCGCCGCAAAATGCAGGCGCGTCGCCGCCTCAAAAACCGTATTGCGCTGACGCTCTCGATGGCGACGATGGCCTTCGGCCTGTTCTGGCTGATCTGGATTTTAATGTCCACCATCACTCGCGGTATCGACGGTATGTCGCTGGCGCTGTTCACTGAAATGACGCCGCCGCCCAATACGGAAGGTGGTGGTCTGGCGAACGCCCTGGCGGGTAGCGGGCTGTTAATTTTGTGGGCCACGGTATTCGGTACGCCGCTGGGCATTATGGCGGGGATTTATCTGGCGGAATATGGTCGTAAATCCTGGCTGGCAGAAGTGATTCGCTTCATTAACGACATTCTGCTCTCCGCGCCGTCGATTGTGGTTGGTCTGTTTGTCTACACCATCGTGGTGGCACAGATGGAGCACTTCTCCGGCTGGGCGGGCGTAATTGCGCTGGCGCTGTTGCAGGTGCCGATTGTTATCCGCACCACCGAGAACATGCTGAAACTGGTGCCGGACAGCCTGCGTGAAGCGGCTTATGCGCTGGGTACACCGAAGTGGAAGATGATCTCCGCGATTACGCTGAAAGCGTCGGTGTCCGGGATCATGACCGGTATCTTGCTGGCGATTGCCCGTATTGCCGGTGAAACCGCGCCGCTGCTGTTTACCGCGCTCTCCAACCAGTTCTGGAGCACGGACATGATGCAGCCGATCGCCAACCTGCCGGTGACGATCTTTAAGTTTGCGATGAGTCCGTTTGCGGAATGGCAGCAACTGGCCTGGGCCGGGGTATTGATCATTACCCTGTGCGTACTGCTGCTGAACATTCTGGCGCGCGTTGTTTTTGCGAAGAATAAACACGGTTAACACTTTGCCGGATGCGGCGTGAACGCCTGATCCGGCCTACGGTAAGCCTGATTAGCGAAGTGCATCAGGCACGATGAGGAAAAGATTGCAATGAGTATGGTTGAAACTGCCCCGAGTAAAATTCAGGTTCGTAATTTGAACTTCTACTACGGCAAATTCCATGCCCTGAAAAACATCAACCTGGATATCGCTAAAAACCAGGTAACGGCGTTTATCGGGCCGTCCGGCTGCGGTAAATCGACGCTGCTGCGTACCTTCAACAAAATGTTTGAACTGTACCCGGAGCAGCGTGCGGAAGGTGAAATTCTGCTTGATGGCGACAACATCCTGACCAACTCTCAGGATATCGCCCTGCTGCGTGCGAAAGTGGGCATGGTGTTCCAGAAACCGACGCCGTTTCCGATGTCCATCTACGACAACATCGCTTTTGGCGTTCGTCTGTTTGAGAAGCTCTCCCGTGCCGACATGGACGAGCGCGTGCAGTGGGCATTGACCAAAGCCGCATTGTGGAACGAAACCAAAGATAAATTGCACCAGAGCGGTTACTCTCTCTCTGGTGGTCAGCAACAGCGTCTGTGTATTGCGCGTGGTATCGCCATTCGCCCGGAAGTGCTGCTGCTCGACGAACCGTGTTCGGCGCTCGACCCTATCTCTACCGGGCGTATTGAAGAGCTGATCACCGAACTGAAGCAGGATTACACCGTGGTGATCGTCACCCACAACATGCAGCAGGCTGCGCGTTGTTCCGACCACACGGCGTTTATGTACCTGGGCGAATTGATTGAGTTCAGCAACACGGACGATCTGTTCACCAAGCCAGCGAAGAAACAAACAGAAGACTACATCACCGGTCGTTACGGTTGATTCAGGAGTGCGTTATGGACAGTCTCAATCTTAATAAACATATTTCCGGCCAGTTCAACGCCGAACTGGAAAGTATCCGCACGCAGGTGATGACCATGGGCGGCATGGTGGAGCAGCAGCTTTCTGATGCAATCACCGCGATGCATAACCAGGACAGCGATCTGGCGAAGCGCGTGATCGAAGGCGACAAGAACGTCAACATGATGGAAGTGGCGATCGATGAAGCCTGCGTGCGCATTATCGCCAAACGTCAGCCGACGGCGAGCGACCTGCGACTGGTTATGGTGATCAGTAAAACCATTGCCGAGCTGGAGCGTATTGGCGACGTGGCGGACAAAATCTGCCGTACTGCGCTGGAGAAATTCTCCCAGCAGCATCAGCCGTTGCTGGTAAGTCTGGAGTCGCTGGGCCGTCATACCATCCAGATGCTGCACGACGTGCTGGACGCGTTCGCGCGGATGGACATTGACGAAGCGGTACGTATTTATCGTGAAGATAAAAAAGTCGATCAGGAATACGAAGGTATTGTTCGTCAACTGATGACCTACATGATGGAAGATTCGCGTACCATTCCGAGCGTACTTACTGCGCTGTTCTGCGCGCGTTCTATCGAACGTATTGGCGACCGCTGCCAGAATATTTGTGAGTTTATCTTCTACTACGTGAAGGGGCAGGATTTCCGTCATGTAGGCGGTGATGAGCTGGATAAACTGCTGGCGGGAAAAGATAGCGACAAATAATTCACCAGACAAATCCCAATAACTTAATTATTGGGATTTGTTATATATAACTTTATAAATTCCTAAAATTACACAAAGTTAATAACTGCGAGCATGGTCATATTTTTATCAGTAGCGCATTGCTATTTTCTCTGCACGCAATTAAATTAATTTCCGAACCTGGATGTTCGTTATAAAAACCATTAATAAATGACTGGATTGTTACTGCATTCGCAGGCAAAACCTGACATAACCAGAGAATACTGGTGAAGTCGGGTTTTTTTGTTTATAAAAAAGGTCCTTGCTATGAACATGCAAATCACCAAAATTCTCAACAATAATGTTGTGGTGGTTATTGATGATCAACAGCGGGAAAAAGTCGTCATGGGGCGAGGAATTGGCTTTCAAAAACGCGCTGGCGAAAGAATTAACTCAAGTGGAATAGAAAAAGAGTATGCCTTGAGCAGTCATGAACTGAACGGGCGATTAAGCGAACTCTTAAGTCATATTCCTCTTGAGGTGATGGCAACCTGTGATCGTATTATCTCTTTAGCGCAGGAGCGCTTGGGAAAATTACAGGACAGTATTTATATCTCGCTAACTGACCATTGCCAGTTTGCGATTAAACGCTTTCAGCAAAACGTGTTGCTGCCCAACCCGTTGCTGTGGGATATCCAGCGGCTTTACCCGAAAGAGTTCCAGCTAGGGGAAGAAGCGTTAACCATTATTGATAAACGGTTGGGCGTGCAGTTACCGAAAGATGAAGTGGGCTTTATTGCCATGCATCTGGTCAGTGCCCAAATGAGCGGAAATATGGAGGATGTTGCAGGTGTCACGCAGTTAATGCGCGAAATGCTGCAATTAATAAAATTTCAGTTCAGCCTTAATTACCAGGAAGAAAGCTTGAGTTATCAGCGACTGGTTACACATCTGAAGTTTTTATCCTGGCGTATTCTTGAACATGCTTCAATTAACGATAGTGATGAATCATTACAACAAGCAGTAAAACAAAATTACCCGCAAGCATGGCAATGTGCGGAACGGATCGCCATTTTTATTGGTTTGCAGTATCAACGTAAAATTTCACCCGCAGAGATTATGTTTTTAGCCATAAATATAGAGCGCGTGCGCAAAGAACACTGAAATATTATTACTGAGTAAAGGATTGTTACCGCACTAAGCGGGCAAAACCTGAAAAAAATTGCTTGATTCACGTCAGGCCGTTTTTTTCAGGTTTTTTTTTGGAGTTTTGCCGCAAAGCGGTAGAGGGCAAGTTATGACGGAGTTAGCCAGAAAAATAGTCGCAGGAGTCGGGGGCGCAGATAACATTGTGAGTCTGATGCATTGCGCAACGCGATTACGTTTTAAGTTAAAGGATGAAAGCAAAGCGCAAGCTGAGGTACTGAAAAACACCCCCGGTATTATTATGGTGGTGGAAAGCGGTGGCCAGTTTCAGGTGGTCATAGGTAACCATGTGGCCGATGTCTTCCTGGCGGTCAACAGCGTGGCAGGCCTTGGCGAAAAAGCGCAACAGGCACCGGAAAATGATGAGAAAGGTAATCTGCTAAACCGCTTTGTTTATGTTATTTCAGGTATTTTTACGCCTCTGATCGGTTTGATGGCGGCAACCGGGATCCTGAAAGGTATGCTGGCTCTGGCGCTCACTTTTCAGTGGACGACCGAACAAAGTGGTACTTATTTAATTTTATTCAGCGCCAGTGATGCCTTGTTTTGGTTCTTCCCGATAATCCTGGGATACACCGCGGGGAAACGCTTCGGCGGTAATCCATTTACTGCCATGGTGATTGGTGGAGCGTTAGTGCATCCATTAATTCTGACTGCTTTCGAGAACGGGCAAAAAGCGGATGAGCTGGGGCTGGATTTCCTGGGTATTCCGGTCACATTGTTGAATTACTCGTCATCGGTTATTCCCATTATTTTTTCTGCCTGGTTGTGCAGCATTCTGGAACGCCGACTTAATGCGTGGTTACCGTCGGCAATCAAAAATTTCTTCACACCATTGCTATGTCTGATGGTTATCACACCCGTCACCTTTCTGCTGGTGGGGCCGCTATCAACCTGGATAAGCGAACTGATTGCCGCCGGTTATCTCTGGCTTTATCAGGCGGTTCCTGCATTTGCGGGCGCGGTAATGGGCGGCTTCTGGCAAATCTTCGTCATGTTCGGACTGCACTGGGGCCTGGTGCCGCTGTGTATCAATAACTTCACCGTGCTGGGCTACGACACCATGATCCCGCTGTTAATGCCCGCCATTATGGCGCAGGTCGGGGCGGCGCTCGGCGTCTTCCTCTGCGAACGCGATGCGCAGAAAAAAGTGGTGGCGGGATCAGCGGCGTTGACGGGCCTGTTTGGTATCACCGAACCAGCGGTATATGGCGTTAATCTGCCGCGTAAGTACCCCTTTGTTATCGCCTGTATCAGTGGGGCTTTGGGGGCCACCATCATTGGCTACGCGCAAACGAAAGTGTACTCCTTTGGTTTGCCAAGTATTTTCACCTTCATGCAAACCATCCCGTCAACGGGAATTGATTTCACCGTCTGGGCCAGCGTTATTGGCGGTGTCATTGCCATCGGTTGCGCATTTGTCGGTACGGTGATGCTTCATTTCATCACCGCTAAACGTCAGCCAGCGCAGGGTGCCCCGCAAGAGAAAACACCAGAGGTTATTACACCACCTGAGCAGGGCGGTATCTGTTCACCGATGACGGGAGAGATTGTGCCGCTCATTCACGTCGCTGATACCACGTTTGCCAGCGGCCTGTTGGGTAAAGGTGTTGCCATTCTGCCCTCAGTTGGTGAAGTGCACTCTCCGGTGGCGGGTCGAATTGCTTCGTTGTTCGCCACATTACACGCCATCGGCATTGAGTCAGATGATGGTGTGGAGATCCTGATTCATGTCGGTATCGACACCGTAAAACTGGACGGCAAATTCTTTTCCGCTCACGTCAACGTGGGTGACAAGGTCAAAACAGGCGATCGGCTGATTTCTTTTGATATCCCTGCTATTCGCGAGGCCGGATTTGATCTGACGACGCCGGTATTAATCAGTAATAGCGATGATTTTACGGACGTATTACCCCACGGCACGGCGCAGATAAGCGCAGGTGAACCGCTGTTATCCATCATTCGCTAACGATAAAAGGAGTTAATTATGAAAGCATTTCCAGAAACATTTCTTTGGGGTGGCGCAACAGCTGCCAATCAGGTGGAAGGTGCCTGGCAGGAAGATGGCAAAGGGATCACGACCTCAGATTTACAGCCTCATGGCGTAATGGGAAAAATGGAACCGCGCATCCTGGGGAAAGAGAATATCAAAGATGTCGCCATCGATTTTTATCACCGTTACCCGGAAGATATCGCGTTATTTGCCGAGATGGGCTTCACCTGTCTGCGTATTTCCATTGCCTGGGCGCGAATTTTCCCTCAGGGCGACGAAGCCGAACCGAATGAAGCGGGGTTAGCGTTTTACGATCGGCTGTTTGATGAAATGGCGCAGGCGGGGATCAAGCCGCTGGTAACGTTATCCCATTACGAAATGCCATATGGGCTGGTGAAAAACTACGGCGGTTGGGCTAATCGGGCGGTCATCGATCACTTCGAGCATTACGCCCGCACGGTCTTTACCCGCTACCAACATAAAGTAGCGTTATGGCTGACGTTTAATGAAATCAATATGTCGTTACACGCGCCATTCACGGGCGTGGGGCTGGCAGAAGAGAGTGGCGAGGCGGAAGTTTATCAGGCGATCCATCATCAACTGGTTGCCAGTGCGCGGGCAGTTAAAGCCTGTCATAGCCTGATCCCCGAAGCGAAAATCGGCAATATGCTTCTCGGCGGGCTGGTTTACCCCCTCACCTGCCAGCCACAGGATATGTTGCAGGCCATGGAAGAGAACCGGCGCTGGATGTTCTTTGGTGATGTTCAGGCGCGTGGTCAGTATCCCGGCTATATGCAGCGTTTCTTCCGCGACCACAATATCACCATTGAGATGACTGAAAGTGACGCAGAAGATTTAAAACATACCGTAGATTTCATCTCTTTTAGTTATTACATGACTGGTTGTGTTTCCCACGACGAAAGCATTAATAAAAATGCGCAGGGCAACATACTGAATATGATCCCCAATCCGCATCTGAAAAGTTCAGAGTGGGGGTGGCAAATTGATCCGGTTGGATTACGGGTTCTGTTAAATACGCTTTGGGATCGTTATCAAAAACCGTTATTTATTGTCGAGAACGGATTAGGCGCAAAAGACAGCGTTGAAGCGGATGGTTCGATACAGGACGATTATCGAATTGCCTATTTAAACGATCACCTGGTACAGGTAAATGAAGCGATTGCCGATGGTGTGGATATTATGGGGTACACCAGTTGGGGGCCAATTGATTTAGTCAGTGCATCTCATTCACAAATGTCTAAGCGCTACGGCTTTATTTATGTGGATCGTGATGATAATGGCGAAGGAAGCCTCACAAGAACGCGTAAGAAAAGCTTCGGATGGTATGCAGAAGTGATCAAAACGCGGGGGCTGTCATTAAAAAAATAACCAATAAAGCACCTTAATTATCGTCGCATTCAGAACAGTCTGGATGCGATACGTTAATTCTTTCTTTGCACCATAAAGGGATATTATGTTTAGACGAAATCTTATTACCTCTGCCATCTTATTAATGGCACCGTTAGCCTTTTCTGCACAATCATTGGCTGAATCATTAACGGTGGAACAACGCCTTGAGTTATTAGAAAAAGCGTTAAGAGAAACGCAAAGCGAACTCAAAAAGTATAAAGATGAAGAGAAGAAAAAATATACGCCAGCGACGGTGAATCGTAGCGTAAGTACGAATGATCAAGGGTATGCCGCCAATCCGTTCCCGACCAGTAGTGCCGCAAAACCTGATGCTGTACTGGTCAAAAATGAAGAGAAAAATGCCAGTGAGACAGGCTCGATTTATTCTTCCATGACTCTGAAAGATTTCAGTAAGTTTGTGAAAGATGAAATTGGCTTTAGTTACAACGGCTATTACCGTTCTGGTTGGGGGACCGCCTCTCATGGTTCACCTAAATCATGGGCGATTGGTTCTCTGGGCCGCTTTGGTAACGAATACTCCGGCTGGTTTGATTTGCAGTTAAAACAACGTGTCTACAACGAAAACGGCAAACGGGTTGATGCCGTTGTGATGATGGATGGTAACGTTGGTCAGCAGTACTCAACCGGCTGGTTTGGCGATAACGCCGGTGGCGAGAACTTTATGCAGTTCTCCGATATGTACGTTACCACCAAAGGTTTCCTGCCCTTTGCGCCAGAGGCTGATTTCTGGGTGGGTAAACACGGTGCGCCGAAAATTGAAATCCAGATGCTGGACTGGAAAACGCAGCGTACTGATGCCGCAGCGGGTGTAGGTCTGGAAAACTGGAAAGTCGGTCCGGGTAAAATTGATATCGCGCTGGTTCGCGAAGATGTCGATGATTACGATCGCAGCCTGCAAAACAAACAGCAGATTAATACCAATACTATTGATTTACGCTATAAAGATATCCCGTTATGGGATAAAGCGACCTTAATGGTGAGTGGTCGTTATGTCACGGCAAACGAAAGCGCATCGGAAAAAGATAATCAGGATAATAACGGGTATTATGACTGGAAAGATACCTGGATGTTCGGCACATCTTTAACGCAGAAATTTGATAAAGGTGGCTTCAACGAATTCTCCTTCCTGGTTGCGAATAACTCTATCGCCAGTAACTTTGGCCGTTATGCTGGCGCAAGTCCATTTACCACCTTTAATGGTCGTTATTATGGTGATCACACCGGCGGAACAGCAGTTCGTCTGACCTCGCAGGGCGAAGCCTATATCGGCGATCATTTTATTGTGGCTAACGCGATTGTTTACTCCTTCGGTAACGATATTTATAGCTACGAAACAGGCGCACACTCTGATTTCGAATCTATTCGTGCGGTTGTTCGCCCGGCCTATATTTGGGACCAATATAACCAGACAGGTGTTGAACTGGGCTATTTCACCCAGCAAAACAAAGATGCGAATAGTAATAAATTTAATGAGTCTGGTTATAAAACCACGCTCTTCCATACCTTTAAAGTCAATACCAGTATGTTGACCTCGCGTCCGGAAATTCGTTTCTACGCCACGTATATCAAAGCCCTGGAAAACGAACTGGATGGCTTCACCTTCGAAGACAATAAAGACGACCAGTTTGCTGTCGGTGCCCAGGCTGAAATCTGGTGGTAATGGAACTTAATGAAAGGAATATTACGATGAATATAAAAATTGCTGCTTTAACGCTGGCTATTGCCAGCGGTATTTCTGCTCAGTGGGCCATAGCAGCGGATATGCCAGCCAGCCCGGCACCCACTATCCCGGTGAAACAGTATGTGACTCAGGTCAATGCCGATAACAGCGTGACCTTTCGCTACTTTGCCCCTGGGGCAAAAAATGTCTCTGTAGTGGTGGGTGTTCCGGTTCCGGACAATATTCACCCGATGACCAAAGACGAAGCAGGAGTCTGGTCGTGGCGCACACCTATCCTGAAAGGCAACCTGTACGAGTATTTTTTCAATGTTGATGGTGTACGCAGCATTGATACAGGCACCGCAATGACTAAGCCTCAGCGCCAGGTTAACTCCAGTATGATTCTGGTGCCAGGCAGTTATCTGGATACGCGTTCTGTTGCGCATGGTGATTTGATCGCCATAACTTACCACTCCAACGCATTGCAATCTGAACGTCAGATGTATGTCTGGACCCCGCCAGGATACACCGGCATGGGCGAGCCTTTGCCAGTGCTCTATTTCTATCACGGTTTTGGTGATACCGGACGTTCCGCTATCGATCAGGGGCGTATCCCGCAAATCATGGATAACCTGCTGGCTGAAGGGAAAATTAAACCGATGCTGGTGGTGATCCCGGATACCGAAACCGATGCGAAGGGCATTATTCCCGAAGATTTCGTTCCTCAGGAAAGACGTAAAGTCTTTTATCCGCTGAATGCTAAAGCGGCAGATCGCGAACTGATGAACGATATTATCCCGCTGATTAGCAAGCGTTTTAATGTCCGTAAAGATGCCGATGGTCGCGCGCTGGCAGGGCTTTCACAAGGCGGGTACCAGGCGCTGGTTTCCGGAATGAATCATCTGGAAAGCTTTGGCTGGCTGGCCACATTCAGTGGTGTTACCACGACAACCGTACCGGATGAATGTGTCGCGGCCCGGCTGAACGATCCGGCAGCTATTAACCAGCAACTACGTAATTTTACTGTGGTCGTTGGTGATAAAGATGTCGTAACCGGCAAGGATATCGCCGGGCTGAAAACTGAGCTTGAGCAGAAAAAAATTAAGTTTGATTACCAGGAATATCCCGGCCTGAACCATGAAATGGATGTCTGGCGGCCTGCCTATGCAGCCTTCGTACAGAAATTATTTAAATAAAATAAGGCATTAAGATGAAATTAATCATTACCGAAGATTACCAGGAAATGAGCCGTGTCGCGGCACACCATCTGCTTGGTTATATGTCGAAGACGCGTCGTGTTAACTTGGCAATTACCGCCGGTAGCACGCCCAAAGGCATGTATGAATACCTCACCACCCTGGTTAAAGGTAAGCCCTGGTACGATAACTGCTATTTCTATAATTTCGATGAAATTCCCTTTCGTGGCAAAGAGGGAGAAGGCGTAACGATTACCAATCTGCGTAATCTGTTTTTCACCCCTGCGGGGATCAAAGAAGAGAATATCCAGAAGCTCACTATTGATAACTACCGCGAGCATGATCAGAAACTGGCGCGTGAAGGCGGCCTGGATTTGGTGGTGCTGGGATTAGGTGCAGATGGTCATTTTTGTGGCAATTTGCCGAATACGACCCATTTCCATGAGCAAACCGTGGAGTTCTCGATCCAGGGAGAGATGGTTGATATTGTGGCACATGGTGAGTTGGGCGGCGACTTTTCGTTAGTGCCTGACAGCTACGTGACGATGGGGCCGAAAAGCATCATGGCGGCGAAAAACTTGCTGATAATTGTCAGTGGCGCAAGTAAAGCGCAGGCACTGAAAAATGTGCTGCAAGGTCCGGTTACCGAAGATGTTCCAGCTTCCGTGTTGCAGCTGCATCCTTCGCTGATGGTAATCGCTGATAAAGCCGCTGCCGCAGAATTAGCGCTCGGTTAAGCTGAAGAAATAAGGCCGGATGTATGAATTACGCTCCGGCCTGTTCTCATTATTTAAATAACTACGAAAAATCACCCCACAGTCTCAGCTTGCCGCAGTGGAGACAGCGGAAGAGATAACCCTGACAATCACCACGCTTTTGCAGGCATTTAGCTAGATCAGAATTTCTAATACCGAAATTCTCACAATCTTCTTCAAGGTTGGCAAATTCATCGAGGCGATCTTTTATATCATTCCAGCCCACATAGCCGATAAAAGCACAGAAATCGCCACAATGCGCAAGCCAGAATTCCTGTTGCCATCCATGATAACCTGGCGTGCGTTCAACCAACTCTTTCAGCATTTCATCAGGATATGTGTTCTTAATACCGGCAAATTCGTCCTCTTCATCATACTCAAATTCAACACCTTCTATGCTGGCATCATCCTGAAAACTACCTGCAAACTTTTCAGCAGCAGAACCGTCCGCAATACACCACGGACAGAGATGTTCAACTTCATCAACGCAATAAAAGGGACCCGAGTAATAAACTGACGTCTGTTGTTCACAGCAATCGCACTCTACGGTTTTATCCTGTTCAAATGCGCCTGTTTCCAGTGGCTTGGGATGATATTTGAATTGGGGTAACGGCCTGATATTTTGAGTCATAGTAACATCCTGTCTGCTTTTGAGTAGCCCAAAGATAAAGTATCCCGCTTAACTTAAAGAGTCTGTTTCAGGACATGAAATATCCAATCCGGGCAGACGGGTAATGATTCTGCTCATCACCACACCTGCCAGCAATGCAGGAATGATGCGGACAACGAGACTGTCACCAGAAAGAATGTTTTCAAACAACTCCGAGGAAGCCATGCCCTTAATATGTACAATAACTGCACAATAGATCTCGGTGATAACGACGCCACCTATGCCACCAGCCAGACAACGATAATTTTTCTGTGACCCGATCTTTTCCGGCAGACAGGCGACCATCACGCCGGTTAACAATGCAGGAATAGCTCCCGTAGTAATCGACAATAAGAGAAACAATGGAAGTACCTGTATTATTACCAAAATAACCAGCGGTTCTTTTGCGAAGAATATGTAGAGGACAAGAAACAGAACACCAATTAACGGTCCTAAAACCGCAAAATAAAGTCCGTGATGTATTACCCGACGTGAAACAGACATATCAAACTCCCTTTACTTACCTTTGAGCGCCAATTTAAGCGGGGTAAGTGAAGGGAGTGTGAAGAACTATGCCGTAATATCCCAACCACGCGCTTTCCACAGTTCCGGTAACTGCGAAAGATGGGTAAAGGTGGTGACTTTCGGGTGAACGATCGGCTTATTGTGCGGGTCGGCGCAGAAGTAGAACACTTCCATACCTGCGTCGATACCAGATTGCGCACCGGCAACTGAGTCATCAACCAGAATGCAGTTTTCTACATTTACATTCATCGCTTTTGCCGCATGGAACATTAACGCCGGGTCTGGCTTCCAGCGCTGAATATCGTAGCCGCTGAACAGTTTATCCGGGAAGTAGTGCAACATATTCAGCTTGCCCATAGAATGCTGCATTTTGTTATTTGGGCCGTTAGATACCACACACATTGGCGCAGTGATCGCTGACAGGAGCGCTCCAGCCCCTTCGATGGCTTCCAGTTCTGAATCGAACAGCCGAGCGACTTCTGCACGGTAAACGTGTTCAGCTTCTGTTTTCGCTAACGTAACACCATGTTCAAGGGAAACAATATCGATAATTTCGTACAGTTTTACACCTTTGAAACGTTTGAATACCTCTTCAGGATCGAGCGTAATACCAAATTCCTGAAACATCGTTACATATGCGCGGGAGCAAATGACTTCACTGTCGACCAGCGTACCGTCGCAGTCGAAAAATACCGCTTCTATCTGGGACATGTCTTTCCTTTATCGTTAGTTTAACGTTTTCGTCATGCCAATTCGCATGACGCAATCGTTGCCGTATAAGCAAATACAATGAAAAAAAGTTATCTTCAGCCGTCCATATTGTCTCATTTTGGTATACGATAGCGACGGATTTTCCCTCCTTGTTCGGAAATAGATAATGAGTCAACAACACACAACCCAGGCTTCTGGCCAGGGGATGCTGGAACGCGTGTTTAAACTGCGCGAACATGGCACGACGGCACGGACCGAAGTGATCGCCGGTTTTACCACCTTCCTGACGATGGTTTACATCGTTTTTGTTAACCCGCAAATTCTTGGCGTTGCTGGCATGGATACCAGCGCCGTCTTCGTTACTACCTGTCTGATTGCTGCATTCGGCAGTATTATGATGGGACTGTTTGCTAACCTGCCAGTTGCACTGGCACCCGCTATGGGCCTGAATGCATTCTTCGCTTTTGTCGTTGTACAGGCTATGGGCTTGCCGTGGCAAGTCGGGATGGGCGCAATCTTCTGGGGCGCGATTGGTCTGCTGTTACTGACGATTTTCCGCGTTCGTTACTGGATGATTGCTAACATTCCGGTAAGTCTGCGTGTGGGCATCACCAGCGGTATCGGTCTGTTCATTGGTATGATGGGACTGAAGAATGCAGGTGTGATTGTCGCTAACCCGGAAACGCTGGTCAGCATCGGTAACCTGACTTCTCACAGCGTGCTGCTGGGGATCCTCGGCTTCTTCATCATCGCTATTCTGGCCTCGCGCAACATTCACGCGGCGGTGCTGGTTTCCATCGTGGTGACAACGCTGCTGGGCTGGATGCTGGGTGATGTCCACTACAATGGCATCGTTTCTGCGCCGCCGAGCGTAATGACTGTCGTGGGCCATGTAGATTTAGCCGGGTCGTTTAACCTCGGGCTGGCAGGGGTGATTTTCTCTTTCATGCTGGTCAACCTGTTTGACTCCTCCGGTACGCTGATTGGCGTGACCGATAAAGCAGGCCTGGCGGATGAGAAGGGTAAATTCCCGCGCATGAAGCAGGCGCTGTATGTCGACAGTATCTCTTCCGTGACCGGTTCGTTTATCGGTACTTCTTCCGTTACGGCTTATATTGAGTCCTCTTCCGGCGTATCGGTTGGCGGTCGTACCGGTCTGACGGCAGTGGTTGTTGGTCTGCTGTTCCTGCTGGTTATCTTTCTGTCGCCGCTGGCGGGAATGGTGCCAGGCTACGCTGCATGATCAGACATGAGATAAATGAAGGGGGATCCGTGAGATAAATAACGAATTGGAGTGGGTTAACATGGGTTCTGGTGAACAGAACTGAAATTCTTTTTCGCTATACGATAGATAAGTCGGACATTGAAATCATCCTTTCTGGCAACTTAGAATCGAGTTTGCTGAAACATGACCCGTAACAAAAAGGATGATTCCAATGACTACTCAAAACAATAAGCATGACAGCCTTGATTACTCAGAAAGGCCCAAAAGCAAGCACATCGTGACGTTCGAGCGCGATTCCGGTAGAAAAGGAGAATCGTCTTCCTCTGCCAATAAAACCACTATGCCGGCAGCCCCTGCTCCAGGGAAAAAATAAACATCATTCATCGTTCGTTGCACGAACGCGCCTGATCTCCACTCTGGCAATCTGATCTGCTGGAATATAGGTTGCCAGAGCTCCCCAGTACTTATCAACCACGCCTTTATACTCTTCCCATTCGTTACTGCCTGAAGGGCTGCTGTGCGTGACGTAAAGAACCATATCGCCTTTATTCCCCAGGGTAAACGGACCGTTAGGCCACTCTTCAAAGTTCCCTGGCAGTCGTGACATCATACCGGAACCATCGCGAAGAATCACTCTGACCTCGGTAACGCTGAAGCCTGTTTGATCAAACATTGCCTGCCATGCTGAGCTGGTATCGTCAGACCATGAAATATCATTATTCCACAGTAATCTGTACATCCATTTGCGACCGTACCTGCGCCACCACGCACCGCATGTAACGGCACACAGAAGTGCTGGTGGTGTTGCCAGCCAGGCATTCAGACCTGCCCACATAACTGCCTGGTAAGCCATCATTGCTGTCAGGCCAAAAATCAGCGAAGAAAAAGTCACCTCAATGGGCTTGTGGTGATCCTTCAGTCCCACATTCGCAATAAAATACCCAATATAGCCACTGGTCAGGGTCACCAGTGTTGCCCATGGCAGATTTAACAACGAAACGTCAAACATATTTTCTCCCTGCATCCTGAATACTAAAGAAAGAGCATAAAAAAAGCACGGTAAGGGGTCTACCGTGCTTTTATACAATAAAGAGATTTTTGAAAGGACTTTAACAAGCAGGAATTATCTGGATTTGTTAACGTCTTTCGTCTCCTCTGGCAGATCTTCATCAAACAACCTGCCCTGCATCCGATCCAGTTCTTCTTTTCTGACCCGCTTAACCACGCTGTAGACCCACTGAAGCGAAACACCAAACTTGCGGGCCAGTTCGTGGTGGTTGCGTCCGTTAAACTCCCTGAAGATTTCCCGGTCGCGCTGACTGACCTTCCATACCATGCCCATCGGGAAATAAACGTTTTGCCCGCCCCAGACCTGCATCATTCGGTTCGCGACGGCCTGACCAATCTGGTCGGCAATTGCGGGCTCAATATCAATAATCTCGCGAACGGTCTCAGAGGTATGCTGTGCCAGTTCCACCAGGAGTTCCGGCCCTTTACTTCGAAACTGATTCAGGTCGCTCATGTTTTACTCCCGCAGCTCTGCGCTGCCACTTCTTCAGTTTCTCAATAACACTGCTTGCCTGTTCAGTACTGAGCCAGCGCAGGGCGCTGATGCCCGTTTCCCGCTTGATCCACCGCGCTAATGCATTTTCTGAACGGTCACGAACAATGCCGGCAGCAGCCATTTCAAGCCATAGCGCACGGATTTTCCTGGACTGCGGATGGTTATCCAGCTGTAAACCGGAGCTGGCTTTTCCGGCAGGCTTAACGCGAAAGCCTTTCCTTTTCATGGATTCCAGCACGCAGTTTAGTTGTGTGGTATCCATTCCTTTGGTTGAGGCTTTACCGGTCAGCCCCTCTAACATCTGGCGGTAGGTGTCTTCATCCATACCCAGTTCATTACGGGCAATATGAATGAGCTGGATAAGACGTTGTTTAGTCATCATCGTTGCTCCTTTTACCTGCGCCACCGATATAATCGACATATAAAGGAAGCGCCACAGGCCAGCACAGGAACATCACCGACCAGCTAATCCAGTAGCCGGCACCACTGTAACGTGAATAAAACCCTGAACGGCGCTGCAGTTCAGCAGTACACCAACCGACAAAACAATACCAGAACAGGGCACATACAACAGATTCAGCCGTCATTCTGAATATCCCCCCAACTGATATGAATATTACGGGCAGCAATGACTGGGTCGTTATTCCACCATGCACCTGACATATATTTTTCAACCTGTTCGCGTCCGGCAATAACACCAATTGTGATCCCCGGCCTGACGTTCTTAAAAAAGGCGCGGGCAAAAAGGTATCTGGCAGATATTCGGCAGGCTTTTAATTTCCGGCTGTTACCTGATAACGTCATCATCTGGCCTCCAGTTTCTGCTGTTCCCGCCCACTGACCGGTCGGTGCAGTCTGACGTTCTGCCCTTCTCGAAACCCCGCATAGCGCGAGGTGTCGCCATTGCGACTTCTTCCCGGTTTACGCGCCCTGGTGGTTTGCGTCTGCGGGTATTTATGTTCCAGCCACTGCTGCATCAGTTCACGTTCGTCATCGGTCAGGGCGAAGGACTGTATTTCACTGATAACGGCCAGCACCCAGCCTTCAGCAAACTGGTCTCCACGGCTGGTGCGGGTGGCGGTTTTTATTCTTTTGTTCTGTGTACTGATATACTGCTGACGCGCCTTTTTCAGCTGACGGGCCAGCACTTCCCAGGTGTACGCAGCCAGTGCGGCCCGTTCCCGGTTGCCGTAGAACCCCACACCCGGATATGTGCCGGGGTGAATGATGGAGTTAACACCAAATGCCTCGCGGATGATGTTCATCAGGCCCAGCATGTAGCGCGGCGGACGGAGGCTGCCTGTCGGCCAGTAGTGACTGATGGTTTCATCAATATCACTCATGGCGATGTCGGAATGTGTGATGCCGTGAACATCCATCAGTTTACGGGCGCGGCGCAGTGCCAGAGCAGCCTCATGCGGGTTGCCGGATGCTGCCAGCGCCAGCAACTTTTTCAGTTTCTCAATGTGCTTATCCTGGTCTGTCATTGTTCAGTATCTCCGGTATTTTTTTGCTGTTCCCATGCCCGAACAGCGTCGGACAGCTCTTTCAGGCTGTATGCTGCTTTAAGCTTTACCCACAACCACTGCGTCACCACGTGGGTCAGCAGGGCAACCAGGGCGAATCCGGCGCAGATGCACACGGCTATACCAGTAAGCAGGAAAGCCCATACCACAATTTCCATAATGGTGTCAGTCACCGGTACCTCCTGTGGTGGTCTGGTCAGGTGCGGCGTGTGTCCTGTGGTATTTCCTGAACCAGTGGTACAGGGCAGCCAGTTTTCTGTCGATAACTTCAGTTTCCCTGTTGAAGTATTCCTGTGCCTCTTTCTCCTCTTGCGGCGGCAGTTCGCCCGGCCCACACAGGGTGTTGTAAATCCACGCCATGCCGTTCCTGGCATCACCGGTGGCCCGCCACTCAATCACTGCAGCTTTCATGACAACCAGATTGCGCCCGAAGTACAGGTCCACCTCTTCAAATCTCTTGCGCAGGTATTCGTTTTCGTCTTCCAGTACCCGAATACGCTGTGCAACATCTTCAGGCGTCAGTTGTGGCGTCTGTTCAGTGCAGTTCATATGATTTCTCCGGTGTATGTGACGCCCAGCCGTGCGGCAAGGCGTTCCAGTTTTTTCTGTTTGTGGAAGTCAATCAGTCGGTCCATCCCCTGAAGGCGCAACTGCTCTGTCATGATTTCCACGTCTGCCAGTTCTGCCGCGAGGTCACTTTCGCTGCCCTGTCCGTTCAGGTTGCGGGCAGCACAGGCTGCCAGTTCAGCGGCCTCTTCTGTCAGTTTCAGTGACTGTGCATCCGGCCCGAAACGCTGCAGGGCCAGACGATAGAGGGCGGTGCGTGTGCGTATGGTGTTACGTGTCATGCCGCGCCCTCAGTGCTTCCGATCGACGGTGATGTTCAGGTTGCCTTCTGCAGTGGTTTCCATCCGGTACGGCACTTCGTGCTGTGCCGTATGGGTGAGTGTGTTCACCAGTACCTGCAGGGCAGCCTCCTTTCCGTTGGTCGCCACAATGGCCTGAGCGGCCATGCTGATTAGCGCCGTCAGGACGTGCTTCACATCAGTGAGGTCGCGGCATTCACACTCGTTGACATAGTGTTCAACAAGGAGTCGGGTGCGCTGTCGTGCTTCCTGTGGGGTAATCATTGCGCGTCCTCCCTGTCAGGGCGGGAGAATTCCATGACGGGCACGTCCGCCGAAAAATGCTGGCTGCAGTACGGACAGACCAGGGTGACACGTACTGCAGGTACGTGGTACTTACCGGACATCACGGCGATGGCGCTGTGAAAACGCAGGGCTGTTATATCCCTCTCGCACTGAATACATTTAAATATCATGATTTAATTCTCCTCTGTTTCCGGCGTGCAGAAGCCCACGGCGCTGACGCCGGAATAAAAAAGAAAATGTTTTTATTAAATAATTAACGTGGTGTGTTTACTGCACATCCTGTTCAAAAGGAATTATTGAAAAATCCTCAATATCGCTTTTTATGGTAATACCGGGAATATTTTTCACAGCCTCTTTTTCATTCAGGATAGCGTCTTTATTTATTTCCTCTTTTACACGAATAAAGCGCTCAAGCCCCAGACGTCTCAGTAGTTCAATAACATTATCCGCCCCGCGAATGCTGACTGACGGTGGACGGTTTCGCCACTGCACCTCGCCAGTGGTGAGGTTAGCGAACTTCACCTTCCCGTTGCCGGTCAGTTCGTCACGGTGCGCCTCACACCATGTCTGGATACCGGACTGCAGTTCGGCCATGCGTTTTTTCAGGCTCTCGGTGAGCGGGGCATAACGAGCGGTGATATCGCCAATGGCGTCATTCATTTCTGTTTCAGCCCTGACCAGTTCACGTTGTGCGTCACCGAGCAGTCTGATTCCCTCAATGACCTCTTCACGTGTCCCCGGCACCCAGAGTGCTGCTGCGGCCTTGATACGTTTTGCCCCTTTTGTACTTTTTGCCATATTTTATGACTCCTCCTGTTGTGCTGATTACCACAGAGATTCCGGCCACACGACGCGACAGCCGTGCAGTTCGAAAACGCCCTGACGGAAATGTCCCCTGTGGTCATGACCGGTATACAGATAACTGGCTTTCCCCTGCTCAAGCATGCGCATGCAATGCGCACTCCTGGAAACGCGAATGACAGGTTTGTTACCCCTGATGGTGATGCTTTGTACATCCGTGTTCGTCGCCTTAAGCGCCATAATGGCTGACAGCACTTTGCTGATTTGCTGGTTGATACCTGTGGTGGATTTCATTATTAAACCCCTTTGACAACGTCAGCGTTGACCTGTGGAACCCCGATTTCAGCAGCCAGATTCATGGCGGCTATTACCAGGTTACTGACGGCCAGCGGATACAGCAGGCTGACCCTGTTTTTACGATGACTTCCCGGATTGCTCAGGCGGGCACGTATGGCATCCACTGCGCTGGCGTCCATAATGTCCGTCAGTTGTTTACCGGCCCGTTGCAGTTTGAACGTCAGAAACTCTTCAAGGTGATTGTCCAGAGGCAGAAGTTCGACCACCTCACAGCGCTGAACGACTTCACGGACTTCCATATTGCGTTCAGACAGTTTTGTCGCCAGTTCCGGCTGGCCAATCAGCACGATGGACAGCAGTTTTTTGAAACCGGACTCCAGCTCAAAAAAGCGTTTGAGGTGTTTCAGTGTCGGAATGGGCAGGCTGTGGGCCTCCTCAATCACCAGAACGTGGCTGAACCCCGCCTGGCTGCTGTCTTTCAGGACGCGATGCAACTGGCGAAAGCGGGCGTCCTGACTGCGTCTGATGCTTTCCAGTGGTGCAATGGTACTGATAATGGCTTCGGCAATCGCTGCTGCCTTCAGAGTTTTCCCTTTCACATCGTTGTCTTCCATAGCGATGACGTATGGCTCGATAACAATTACCGGCGCATTCTCGCGGTTGATTCGTTCAGTCAGGTCGCGGCGCAGCGTGGATTTGCCCGCACCGGACTCACCGATGACGGCCATAAACCCACCATGACGGGCTGTCTGGTACAGCGCTTCACGCACATAGCGGATGTCCGGGGTGGTGAACACATCATCAGAACCCTGCATGGCTTCGTCGGCGAACGGGTCACGGAAAAGACCAAACGCTTTTTTGGTTGCTGGAAATAACACCTGTTTTTTGAGTAACATATTCTCTTCCTCACTGAGGCTCGTTTTATCTGTGGTACCCGCTGTACGGGGCGTGGCCGCGCCCTGTACAGCATCAAAACTCTTCGTTGTATCAATCCCCTGACTTTCCAGCCAGGACGCAAGACGCCGGCGCACTTCTCCGGGGCGGGTGCGGGGCCACGCGTTATGATTCACAATCTGGGCCAGCGTGGCCTCAGAAACATCGACAGCTCTCGCCACCACCGCCTGTGGGATACGGGCCTCTTTCAGTTGCTGCTTCAGTACCAGCATGTTTTCCTCCTCAGTTGCCGTTAACAATGCTGATAACACTGCTGCGGACCGGCGTGGTCAGCGTGGCCATGACTTCATCCAGTGCGGCTTCCGGTACGCCGTCCGGGTACTGTGCCGTTAACTGGCGGTAATGTTCCGGCGTCCAGGTAAGGCCGTTGGCGCTGAACTTATCGCGCAGGGCTTTCGCGGCCTCCACATGAGTCATGGGACGTTGTTCAGTGCGCGGCCCGCGTACGTCAGAGGCCTGACCACGCTTCGGCATATAGGCCGGAAGTGTGGCGTCATCAATATGTTTATACGGGTCAAGTCGTCCGCCGAACGGCAGTGCCTTCGCCTTGCGTGCGGCAGCTGCATCTGCGGCGTTGTCTGTACCGGTGACCAGCGCTTCGGTTTCTTTTGCCGCCATCTGCGCCGGGGTTTCCGGCAGGGCTTTGTAACTTTCGCCAAATACCGCCGCGCCTTCAGCAAAGCCAAACTCGTTCTTTCTGACCTCTTCGACCAGGAAGAACGTCTCGTGGCCGTCCTCACCGGTCAGAACCACCTGTGCCACATCGCTGCGCCACGGGTTACGGGTAATCATCAGTTTTTCACCGACCAGTACGCCCGGTACCGTTGATACGTCAAATTCAGTGCCCCGGAACGAGACACGAAGTTTTGGCGTGACTTTGCGGAGTTCTGGTGCCGCCACAGCCAGTTCACGACATACCTCAACGGAAGGCGCTTTTTTCAGCTGCTCAGCAGTAATCTTCAGCCAGATATCCGTGCGGGTTTTACCGTGGCGGCTGTGAACAGCCGTGGCGTTAAAGTGGCTGCGCCATTTCGCGGCCAGCGCGTTGAGTTCTTCCAGACTGTGAACCGGCCGGAACTTCAGACCCGGCTCCAGCTTGCGTTCGATAATGTCACGCGCCTTTTCCACCTGTCCGGTGGCGCGGGCGTTATGCGGCCTGTGCGCTATCAGGTCGATGCCCAGTGAGCGGCACATGTTTTTCGTCATACCCGCGGTGTTCGCCGAACCGGGGTCGAGATAGAGTATTTTCGGCACGCCGTGCAGCACGTCTGCGCCACCGCGCTCCTGCATGGCGTTGATAAGCACAGAACACAGGTTCTCACCGGATTCCGCACCCGTCACATACTCAACGTAAATCCAGCCGCTGGCATGGTCGGTAATCTCGTAACTCCACACGCGGTCACTGGCGATACGGGCAAGGTTAGCGGGCTTGTTCTTGTAGAATTTCGCGCTGTCCATCACCTGCAGCCCTTTATGTCCATTGCTCAGGTAGTAAAGCGTGCATAGTGAGGCGTCAATCTGCCAGACATGATTGGGGTGCAGACTGGCCACTTCGGTATGCGGTGCAGGGGCATCCAGTTGTTCCGGGTGCAGGCCATAGTTACGCAGGGCACGACTGATGGCATCTTCGGACAACGGGAAAAACTCACCGGTGGTTTCATCTGTTCTGCCTGCGGAGATAAAGCCGTTAGCCCGCAGGGTTTCCACTGCATCCGCGATGGAATAAAGACGCTTACCGTTCTTGCGGGTGGCCTCACGCAGTGTGGCAGATATCAGCGCGGCTTCGTCGCGGGTCAGGGCGCTGCGCCCGGCATCGGCGCGTTTTTTGCGTTTATCAGTCACAGAGACCTCCTTCAGCCTGCGCAGCAGAGTGGCGCGGGACATGCCAAGTTCAGCACAGGCAGCGTCGTATATTGCACCGCGTTTACCATGCCCCGCGTCACGTGCCGCGCGGGCGACATAAACCAGTCGTTCAGTCAGGGCAGCATTCATTGGTTATGCCTCCAGCCCGTTAATCTGTGGCGTCGGCTCAGTCAGCCATGAAGGCGCTGCATTGCCTGTTGGCTCGTCCGGCAGGTCAAATGTGGAGCGCAGGCTACGCGCTGTGCTTTCCAGTTGACAGACCAGGCCTGCCATGAAATCTCTGGGGGTATCAATCATGTTTTCAGCACAATATGCGCACAGTGTCTCAAAAGCGCTGGACAGTCGAACGGCGATAGCAGATTCCGCCTCAACCGCTAATGCTGTTACTTCCGCCCGCAGCTTCTTAACCTCCTCATCAGGCTCAGGCGGCTGAATACGGGATTTCTTCTCCAGTCTGGTGGAGAGTGAGTCTATTTTTTCATTTTTGTCGGCGAGTACGCGCTGTTGTGCTGCGTTGGTTTCGCGCGCTTCGCGCAGGGCCTGACGCAATTCACGTACTGACATGCGATCAACATCGTCAAGCGTCAGTCCTGCGACTGTGCCGCCGTCGGCCAGTTCAGCAAGGTCGTCGTCATCTTCAGCAACAAGTTCAAATAATTTTGCCTTACCTAAAAGCGACAACGTTGTCGCTTTTGGCTCTAGTTTTGGTGAAAGGTATTTCAAAGATGCTTTCATCATTCGTTGTGCTGCGCGCACATGCAGACCAAGTTGTTCTTCTACAATTCCAACAAAGTCCCCGTGTGGTTCATTTTCTTTGAGAATAATAAGTCGTTTACCTGCTTCCAGCATGGCCTCAGCGCTCTGTGCCATATAAAACCGAGCCTCATGAACTATGCGATCACGCTCATAGGGCTGACCATCGCCAAACTGCTGCATGATCTCCATGCGATGCTGTGTCATGGCGTTCAGACTGACATTGAGATCATCCGACAGCGGTACCTCGGCGTTCAGTTCAGTGTTAATCGGTGATTTGGTGCGTCCCATTTATTACTCCTTACAAACGACTACCTGAAATGACACGTTGGTTGATTTCGTTAATGCGATCCTGTGCACGTGCCATCTCGTTACTGTGGGCCATAGCGATCTGCAGTAACTGGATGCCCGGCGCGAAACGCCCGTTTTCCAGTTTCAGGGCCAACCCTTCTTCAATGAGGGTGTTGAGTGCCCGGTTGATGTTTGCCGGTGACTCGTGCAGTGCTGCCGCCAGTTCACCGTTGGAAATACCGTTCAGGGCATGACCGCGCAGCGCTTTGAGTACCCGGAGGATGCGACTGCCGGAGCTTGAAACATTCGTCTTACTCATCTGCATACCTCTTTTGCGATATGTGATAACCTTTTACAAAGACTCAAAATCTTCAGGCTGCCTGAGCTGTTGATTTCAGCCCCAACTTCACGGCGATTTCATGGGATTTACCGTAACGGGCTTTGGTCTGCCCATTGAGAACGCGGTATACCTCATTGCGGTTGTAGCCGTTTTCTTCTGCCCAGCGGGTGAAGGTGATCCCGCGCTGGCGGAAGAGAGCTTTGACTTGTTCTGCAGTCATCGTTGTCTCCTTTGTTGATGCAATGATGTTTGCCTTATGTGTGATAGATTATGGTGCAGATTATCTCACCAGTCAACTTAAAGAGTGCAGAAAAACTCACATGATCGGGTTACGTATTAAAGAAGAAAGAGAGCGTCTATCTCTTACACAGCAAGGGTTGGCTGATGCTATAGGTGTGGCAAAGAGAACTTTCATTGATTGGGAAAAAGATCGCACTTCTCCTACTGCAGTGCAGTTATCTGCACTATCAGAAATCGGTGTAGATATTTTGTATGTAGTTACTGGGGTGCGGAGTCAGCCTGTTGTTGCACCTTATGTGTCACAAGAAAAGAAAGAGTTAATGGATGCATTCGACGAAATGAGCCCCGAACAACGGAGGGCAATTCTTGAGGTCGGCAAAGTCTTCATTCAACCCAAACCAAGCAAACTCGCAGGCTGATTTTGACCTGGACACAAAGGGCGCGTGGTTGATCTGGATGCTTTCAGAAAACATCGCCAGTGACATAGTGGAAGTTGTTTGGTTTACCGGAAAGCATTGTGCTTTCCGGTTTTGTTTCAGAAGTTGCAGATTACCAGTTCACGGCGCGGCGTGGGTTTCCCCGCCAGACTGTAGTTGATATTCACCGTCTGTATGTTCAGTTCAGTGAACACCCGACGCATCTGCGGAATGTCATTCACCGAGATAATCATCTTTCCTCTGATGCACCGTGCCAGTTCTGCGAGTAGTGTGTAGTTCTCTTCAGGAAAATCCACACCATAGCCTTCCGTCCCCAGATAGGGCGGATCACAGTAGAACAGCGTGTGCGGACGGTCATAACGCTTAATGCACTGGTGCCAGTCCATGTGTTCTATCACCGTTCTGGAAAGCCGCAGGTGTGCCGCTGACAGTTCTTCTTCAATCCGGAGCAGGTTGAAGCGTGGCGGGGAGGTGGTGGAGGTGCCGAAGCTGTGCTCTGCCACCTTGCCCCCAAACGCCTGCTTCTGGAGGTAGTAGAACCGTGCCGCACGCTGGATATCCGTCAGTGTTTCTTCCGGGGTGATCTGCTGCCATTTGTAGATCTGCCGGCTAACCAGCGCCCATTTGAATTGGCGGACAAATTCTTCCAGATGATGCTTTACTACCCGATACAGATTTACCAGTTCACCGTTGATATCGTTAATGACTTCGATCTTGCTGGGAGTCTTGAGAAAATAAAGTGCTGCTGCGCCGCAGAATGGCTCCACATAGCAGGTATGGAGTGGGAACTGGGGCAGAATGTGTTTGGCCAGACGACGTTTTCCCCCAATCCAGGGGACGATGGGTAAAGATTGTTCTTTCATTATCTGTAAGCCTTTTTCATTAGATGAAAATGCGATAGGCTTCCCTTGTTCTCGAGAACGGAAGAGCCTCGGTTGACTCACAGCTCATACCTGTAAGTTGATGACTCGCCTTGTGTTCGCTGCACAAGGTGAGTCGCTCTTTTCATGTTATTTGCATATTTCATGGGCGACAATTAAAGGGAGTTACTAATACCATGGCCCCAAAAAATATTGAGCGGTTTAATGAAATAGTTGGTGAGATATTTGGGAGACTCTACGAATCTTTCCCCGTCAAAATTGATATAAAGGCAGTTGATATCGTTAGACAGAATGAACTTACTTTTTTTCTTGATACCGTAGACTGGCTTAAAAACAGTGGCTATTTAATCGGGGCGCGTAGTTCTGGGGGGATCCACAACGCAGTGCTAACGGCTAAAGGTCTTGAGGTATTAAACGCTACGCCTGGAAGTCTGGAAAAACCGTTGGGGGCCAGAATATCTGACTCTATAAAAATTGAAGGGAAAGAAGCGTTGCGATCACTGGTTAGCCAGACTCTAGGAATAGGTCTGCAATATATGTCTCGTGGTCTTATGTAATATCGCAAGGCAGCGTTTGCCACCAATCCATGGAACGATGGGTAATGTCTGCGTTTTCATAATCTGTAAACATTTTACAATTATTAAAAATATGGCAGGCTAGTCTGGTCTCGCGAGACTGACTGAACCTCGGTCGGCTCACAGCCACTTCTGTGGGACGATGGCCAGCCCGGTGGGTCCGAAGCACCGGGCTGGTCGTTCTTTCATGATGCGGCAGGGATGAAGTGATTTCTGTTAATGTGGTTTAGGGATTATCCGGGGCGATTTTCTGACCTTATCTGGTCCAGGGCATAAGTAATACCTTCTGCAAAAACAGAAGTATCAAACTGCTTTTGTATTTCCTGAAAATGAACTGTGGCACGACAGACACTCAGTTCTCCGCGATGTAACCGGATAATATCTTCCAGAACATTGTTCACTGCTTCAGCACGGCGCTGATGTTCTGTTAACGTTAATCGGGGATTCATGATGCACTCCTTAAATGATGATTTTTATGCACTCACCGGCAAAATATTCTGCCGATTACTGAACACGCATCCGGCACCTCAGGTTTTGATTTATTCTGGTTTTTTCGATATCCCGGACCAGGTTGATCACGACCAGAAAAAGTGCCGGTATTTTATTGATACGCTGATATGGCTTCGGGATAACAGCTATATTCGTTACTCTCAGTTGCTGGCTGTGGGAGCGGCTGATGTCGTCCTCACGGAAAAAACGCTCCGTCTGCTCAATGCCACGCCGACCCTTCTGCAGCCCCGGCCCGCACCATTTAAAGAGTCACTTCTGGATGCAGTAAAAACCGGTGAAAATGCAGTCATCGCTGAACGCGTATCCCGGATTATGAGTTACGTGTTTAATGAACGTAAGTGAGGTTTATCCGCTGTCTGCATAATCCCGATAGCCAGTGCGAGGGGAAGTAATTCCGGGGAAGTTCTTTCAAACAGCGATTCCCATTCTCCTCTCGCCATCACTCTGTCCAGCCCGCCCTCCAGTTGCATTTCAGCAATCTTCCTGATTTCCCGGAACAACGCCTCTTTGATCACTTCATGCTCAGCTTTATTTTCCGGTGTCAGAATGTATTCGTCGAAGAACCGGGGAGGCTGGTTAACGGGGATTGTGTTCACCGGGATGTGTTCCTGCTTCCCGTACTTCGGGGCCGAAAAACATTCTGTTGGCTGACCAGTGAGTTTACGTAGCTCCTTCATGAGCAGCTCCTGATCGTAAACTGCCATCAGTGCCGCAATAGTGGCATGCAGTGCATCGGGCAGTGTCCATGGGTACTGGCCTGTGGGGCATATAACATCCAGCAGTGCATTCGTCCGGAGAATGCATCCCTCGCTGTATGACATCGGAGTTTTTTCTGTGTATTCCTCCAGTCGGATAAGTGTGCCTGCCCGTGGTTTCTGCCATGTGCTCAGATCACCCCCACTCATACGGCGCTCACCGTCCACGTCTGCGGCGTCGACAATGACGCTGTTTCCGAATTCCTGTTTCACCACTTCCTCTATCCGCGCCAATATGTAACTTTTACCGCTGCCCACAGGACCGGACACGGTGACAGTGATGACCGGATTCAGTGTCTGCGTCATATCGTATTCTCCTCTGTGAATAATTCATCGTTTATCCTGCACATCCCGTATCCCCGGCTCTCTTAACGCGCTTTAAAATCCTTCGCGCCCTGTATTTGTGATGCTGTCTCCACCAGATAAGGAGACACACATGAAAAACCTGAAAACATTCATTCCCCCTGTTAAAAAACCTCGCCTCAGCGGCTGGCTGCTGACCTCAGTGCTGTTGCTGGGCACCATCGCTCTGGTCTCACCACAGCAACTGCCTGTTGTGATCTACAAGCTGGCACTCATCACGCTGGCAGCAGTGCTGGGTTACTGGCTTGACCGTTCGCTCTTCCCCAAAGCCCGTCCCGGTCAGTACCTGAAACATGACGACAGGCTGATGGCTGAAGGGCGTTTCCCGGTACAGACCGGCCTTCACCTGGTGTTTTCTGCTGCGTTAATCCGCCGTGCACTGATTGTTGCAGCGGTCTGCCTGGCTGTTGCGATGGGGCTTTAATCATGAACTGGCCGCAGATCACCTGGATTGTATGCATGTCCCTGAAACTGGCTTTCGAAGCCTTTCGGGTCTTCATCAGAACCGAACGCCTGTCAGTCCGCGCCGGGACCTTTCTGGTTCATATGGCATGGGTATTCTTTGTCGCAATATTGCTCTGGTGTGGCGGCTTTTTCAGCCAGGCATGCGCAGCACAACCTCCGCAGGCTGCGCTGCAGTATCGCGATGATGTGATCCGTAATGCCCGGCTTGAATGGGGACTGTCTGCGCCGGTGGCCGACTTTGCCGCGCAACTGCATCAGGAAAGCGGCTGGCGACCTGATGCGGTCTCACCGGCTGGCGCTCAAGGACTGGCGCAGTTCATGCCTGCCACTGCCGACTGGATAAGCCAGTTGATACCGATGCTGAGCAGTCGTGAGCCGTTTAATCCTGCATGGGCTATCCGGGCGCTGGTCAGCTATGACCGCTGGCTGTGGCAGCGCGTCAGCGCCGCCAACGACTGCGAGCGTATGGCCATGACACTGTCGGGCTATAACGGTGGTCTGGGCTGGGTACAACGGGACAGGCGGCTTGCATCACAGAAAGGTCTGGACAGCACCCGCTGGTTTGGTCATGTCGCCACGGTGAATGCCGGACGCAATGCGGCCAGCTGGCGGGAGAACCGTCATTATCCGCAACGCATTCTGCGTGAGCTGGCACCGCGATATCTCACATGGGGAGGCAGCAGTTGTGTGGCATCTGGTTAAAAAACTGCCATGGCGCGGCATTCTTCTGGCCATTCTTATCAATGCCTTTCTGATCGGCCTGTATGCCATGGGATACAGAAGTGGTCATGACTCTGCAAAGCGTGACGGTGATACCGCGCTCAGTCAGTTGCAGTCAGCATTTGACGCGTACAAAACGGAGCAGGCAATGCTTGAGAACGCTGCGTTGCGAGCATGGGCAAAACGGTATCAGGAGCAGGTGGCCGCCGGGCAGCAGGCTGAAGCCAGTTACCTTGAGCAGATTGCTCAACTGGAGAGCCGGAACAAACAACTACAGGGGCAAATTAACGATGTCACACAGCGCTGGATTGATGAAAAAGGTAAGAGCCATCCCATTGAGTGCGTGTTTACTCGCGGTTTCGTGCGCCAGTACAACGCCGCACTCGGATATGACAACGCATCCGTCGACACCGGTCATTCAGACGCAACTGCCGCCGCTGGCACCGGCACTGGCGCAGCGACCGGGCAACCTGAAACCGCTGACGCCCGGTTACGCAATTCGGGTGTCTCCCAGCGTGACGTCCTCGCCAATATCATCGACAACGCAGGGCAATGTCGTCGCTGGCGGAACCAGATAAACGCGCTGCTGAATGAACGGGAAGGATTACAGAAATGACACTGCAGGTTGAATTCTGGACGGTGGTGAGTTTTCTGCTCACCTTCATGGGGTTTGTGGGAGGGCTCGCCAAATGGCTGTTCAGTAAAGCGGAAGAACGCCAGACTGCACGATTCGCCTCTCTTGAGCAGTCACTGCAGCAGTCCGCCTCCAACTGGGGCGAGCTGGAAAAAGAATTTATGCGATTTAAGGCGGATTTACCGCTGAATTATGTCCGTCGCGAGGATTATATCCGTGGCCAGACAGTTATCGAGGCCAAACTGGACGCGCTTTACAACAAACTGGAAGTGGTACAGCAGTACCGCAATACCGGAGGTCAATAATGGTCGATATTACCCGGGTACGCCGCGAATCCCTGCGCTGGAGTCTGCTGGTTGCCCTGAACAAAACCCGCCCTTACACCGCCAGCGAGACGTTGCTGCTGGAAGTGTCCCGCGCCATCTACCCGGACACCACGCAACTGGAGCTGCGCCGTGAGCTTGATTACCTGGCAGATCGCAAAATGGTGGAACTGGAGAGGAGACCGTCCGGTGACTGGTTTGCCGATCTGAGCCGCCTTGGGGTGGATATTGTGGAATACACCGTGGAATGCAGCCCCGGTATTGCCCGCCCGGAAAAATACTGGAGTGAGTGATTATGGGACGTCGCAGCAGCATTGATTCTCTGCCGAAGGAGGTCCGTCGCTGGATTGAGCGGGCACTGACGGAGAATAATTTCACCGGCTATGCAGAGCTTGAAAGCCTGCTGAAGGAAAGGGGTTACAGCATCACCCGCTCTTCCCTGCAGCGGTTTGGCTACAAAATGGAGCAGCAACTGGCCCGTGTGCGGGCAGCAACCGAGGCGGCACGTCTGCTTGCTCGGGAGGCCGGAGACGATCCTGATGACCGTTCAGCCGGGCTGATAACCCTCGTCCAGACCGAAATGACGGACATCCTGATGCGCCTGCAGGAGTCGCGGGAAAATGACGATCCCTTCGCCCGGGCAAAACTGCTGGCAACGGCTTCAAAAAATATCGCCACACTGACCCGCGCCTCGGTCACCCTCAAGCGCTATCAGGCAGAAGTCAGGGAGAGGGTTGAACGTGCTGCCGCCGCTGCCGAGAAAATTGCCCGTAAGGGCGGGCTGTCTGCGGATGCTGTACAGGCACTGCGACGGGAAATTCTGGGAGTGGCATCATGATGAACATCCCTTCGCATATCCCGGACACAACAGCGTGTGCAGCCCCACCGGTGCTGCTGCCTTATCAGCAACGCTGGGTGGCAGATGCCTCTCCGCTTAAGGTGATGGAAAAGAGCCGTCGTACCGGTATTACATGGGCTGAGGCATCCGATAACGTACTGACCGCCGCCTCTTCTGCGCCAGCAGGCGGGATGAATGTGTATTACATCGCCTATAACCAGGACATGACCGTCGAATACATTCAGGCGTGTGCGATGTGGGCACGGGCATTCAACTATGCGGCCAGTGAAATTGAAGAAGGATTCTGGGAAGAGGACGACGACGACAAACACATCAAGACTTACACCATCAAATTTCCTGACTCCGGCTTTCGTATTGTTGCGCTCTCCAGCCGCCCGTCTAACCTGCGTGGCCGTCAGGGTATTATTGTTATCGACGAAGCGGCGTTCCATGAGCAACTGGACGAACTGCTGAAAGCGGCGCTGGCGATGCTTATCTGGGGGGGAAAGGTACGCGTTATCTCCACCCATAACGGTGACGACAATCCGTTCAATACGCTTATCGGGGATATCCGTACCGGACGTCAGGGAGGCAGCGTACATCGCATCACTTTCCGGGAAGCCGTATCTGAGGGGCTGTTCCGGCGCGTCTGTCTGCGCACCGGGAAGGAATGGTCGGAGGCATCCGAGCAGGCCTGGATGGCATCGGTGTACAAATTCTACGGTGCCGGCGCATCCGAAGAGCTTGACTGTATTCCGGCCAACGGTGGCGGTGCCTGGCTGTCCCGTGCCCTGATAGAGTCCCGCATGTCCGCTGATACGCCGGTATTGCGTCTGACCTGTCAGGAAGGTTATGAACTGCTGTCTGATGAGGTTCGCTTCCGCGAGACGCAGGACTGGCTTGATGAGCATCTGAAACCATTGCTGGAGGCACTCCCCACTGATGCCCGCTCTTTCCTGGGGCGCGACTTTGGCCGCAGCGGTGATTTGTCGGTGGACTATCCCCTGCTGCAGGAGAAGAACCTGGTACGACGCGTGCCATTTGTACTGGAGCTGCGTAACGTGCCGTTCAGACAGCAGGAGCAAATCACCTGGTATCTGATGGATGGACTGCCCGGTCTGCTGGGTGCAGCGTTTGATGCCCGTGGTAATGGTGCCTATCTGGCTGAATACGCCATGCAGCGCTACGGCTCCAGCCGGGTTCAGCAGGTGATGCCAACCGAAGGCTGGTACCGGGAACATATGCCTCCGGTCAAAGCTGCACTGGAAGACGGTAACCTGGTGGACTTACCAAAAGATGAAGACACACTGGATGACCTGCGGGCCGTTCAGGTGGTGAACGGTGTCCCCCGCGTGCCGGAGCAACGCTCAAAAGCAAAGGCTGATGGTGGTAAACGCCACGGGGATTCAGCCATCGCACTGGCGCTGGCGTATTTCGCCAGCCGTGAAATTAACAAAGGGCCGGTGAAAGCAAGCTCACGACGACGTCGTCAGGCGGCCCGTATACTGGAGGGATTCTGATGGCGAGGGGTATCTGGGTTTCACCCGATGAATTTGTTGCTTTTTCTGAGTCTCAGAAATCACTGACCGCGCAGATTGCCTCGCGCAGCCGCTCCATCGACTTTTTCGGGCTGGGGATGTACCTGCCTAACCCTGACCCCATTCTGAAATCTCAGGGCCGGGATATACGTATCTATCGCGAGCTGCGTACCGACCCGCTGGTCGGCGGCTGCATCCGCAGGCGTAAAGCGGCGGTCAAATCACTGGAGCGCGGCCTTGAACGAGGTCATGCCCCGGCGCGGGTATTCAGTTTCATCCGGGATATGCTTGACGATCTGGATCTGTCCCGCATCATCGGCGAGATGACCGACGCCGTTCTCTACGGGTATCAACCTTGTGAGATCATGTGGGGACGCTCTGTTAAATCCTGGGCCATTGCCGATATCGTGGGTAAACCCCCTGAGTGGTTCCAGTTCGACAACGACAACCTGTTGCGCTTTCGTGCTAAAGACGCCGGGCTGGAAGGTGAGCCGGTACCGCTGAACAAGTTCGTGGTACCGCGTCAGGATGCGACCTACGATAACCCATATGGCTTCCCTGATCTGTCGATGTGTTTCTGGCCCGTGACATTCAAAAAAGGCGGCATGAAGTTCTGGGTACGTTTTGCCGAGAAATACGGCTCTCCGTGGGTTATCGGCAAGCATCCGCGTGGTACCGCACAGGGCGAGATTGACCTGCTGCTGGACTCCATGGAGGCAATGGTGGAAGACGCGGTGGCCGCTATCCCTGACGATTCATCCATTGAAATTAAGGAGGCCGCAGGCAAGGCCGACAGCAGCGATATTTATCAGAACCTGATCACGCTTGCCCGCAGTGAAATCTCCATCGCCCTGCTGGGGCAGAACCAGACCACCGAGGCCAACAGTAACCGCGCCTCCGCGCAGGCCGGACTGGAGGTCACCGATGATATCCGCGATGCGGATGCAGATATCGTGGAAAGTGCGGTGAATCAGGCCATCAGGATGGCGGTATCGATGAACTTTGGCGATGTGGCCAGCCCCGTCTGGAAGATGTGGGAACAGGGAACGGTCGACGATATCCAGGCAACCCGCGACGAGAAACTCAGCCGCGCTGGTGTGGTCTTCACCTCGCAATACTTCAAACGGGAGTACCAGCTGCAGGACGGCGATATTGACGAGACACCACCGTCAGAACGCGAGAAGAACATGCTTCCGCTGTCATTTGCCGAGGCGATTGATGCCGATATTCAGGCTCAGCAGCAGCTTGACGACGCGCTGGACATTCTGATGAACGGAGGCGTGTTAACTGGCACGCTGGAATCCGTCCTGGCAGCTCTGTTCAAGCGGGTCGAAAACGGGGTTAACCCGTCTGAGCTGCTGGGCGAACTGGCGGAGCTCTACCCTCAGATGAACACGGACGATCTGCAGGAACGGCTGGCCCGCATTCTCTTTGTGGCAAATATCTGGGGGCGTCTGCATGAGCATGACAACGGCTGAACTGGCGTACTGCATGACGCTTCCCCCGAAGCGGGCAGTCAGTTACCTGAAGTCCAAAGGGTATCAGATTACCTGGGACTGGGAAGAAATGTGGCAGGAAGCCCATGCCCGCGCCTTTACCGTCGCTAAAGTGACCCGCCTGGATATCCTGGAAGATATTCGTGGGGCACTGCAGCAGGCTGTCGATGAAGGAAAAACCGATCGCTGGTTCCGGCAGGAGCTGGAGCCGGTGCTGAAGCGTAAGGGATGGTGGGGACCACGTGACACGACTGACCCGGTAACGGGTGAGCCGGTCACCATTCAGCAGGGCAGCACGTGGCGGCTCGACACCATCTTTCGCACCAATATGTCCGTACTCTACAGCGCCGGTCGTTGGGCGGAACAGATGGAAAACGTCGACGACAGGCCGTACTGGATGTATACCGGCATCAACGACAGCCATACCCGCAGGAGCCATCTGGCGCTGCATGGTCTGGTGCTGAGCTGGGATGACCCGTTCTGGCAGGCATTTTACCCGCCGAACGGCTGGCGTTGCCGCTGTAGTGTGATTGCCCTGAGTGCGGCGGATGTCCGTGCCCGTGGACTGAAGGTTATCAGCTCCGGCTCTGCCATGGGCCAGGAACTGAAACTGGTCTCAGAGAAAACCGGCGAAATGCGGAACGTGGCCACCTTTAATACCGGCACCACGAAGGTGACCACCGACGTCGGCTGGTCTTATGCACCGGGGGCAGCATACCGTCCCGACCTGGCCCGCTATCAGGGTACGCTTCAGCCACTGGCACAACAGGAACTGAGAGGATAACAATGGCTTCCGATAACCTGGTCAGTATCACCATTAACGATAAATCCCTGCGCCGGAGCCTCCGTGCGCTGGATCTTGCTGCCACAGACCTGGAGCCCGCGATGCGCAAAATCGCCGGAACCTTGCTGGCGGAAACACAGTTTAACTTTCTTGATGAGGGGCGTCCGGGGTGGATACCCTCGCTGGCAGCAGAAGAACGTGACGGACAGACACTGCAGGATACCGGGCGTCTGATGGGGTCAGTATCAACCGACCATGACGACCGGCAGGCTGTTGTGGGGACCAACGTTGTTTACGGTGCCATTCACCAGTTCGGGGGTAAAACGGGGCGTAATGAGTCTGTTGAACTTCCGGCCCGCCCGTTCCTGCCGGTGACGGGGGATGGAGAACTACAGCCTGAAGTGGTAATCCCCATCCTCGATACCATTGTCCGCCATCTTGAATCAGCGGCCCGTCGCTGAGGTTTCTCTCTTCAGGCGGGTGATTTATCATTGCCAGCGAATGAGGGGCTGTATTACCTTTATAAAGGCTTTACAGCCTCTGTTTTATAACCGCCTCCGGTTCACCGCATTGCTTTCCCTGTCCTTCACTCCTGATGTTTTCTAAAGCAGATTAAAATCGCCGGGCCTGCATTTCTCACAAACTGTCTCCGACAACATAACGCGGGACAGCAAAATGCCAGCCATTCACATTTTTAAAGCCGGTACTCATACCGATATGCACGGCAAAAAACTGCCGTTCACGCCAGACGATCTTGCCGCCTGCGTGAAAGCCTATGACCCGTCCGTCCATGAAGCTCCACTCGTGATTGGTCATCCCAGAACGGAAGACCCGGCGTGGGGCTGGGTGAAAGCCCTGTCGCTCAGCGGCGCCGATCTGATGGCAGAGCCTGCCCAGCTGGACCCGCAGTTTGCTGAGATGGTCACCGACGGGCGATTCAAAAAGGTATCCGCCTCTTTCTACCTCCCGGATTCACCGTCCAATCCGAAGCCCGGCGTGCTCTACCTTCGCCATGTGGGCTTTCTCGGGGCACAGCCACCTTCCGTCAAAGGGCTGAAACAGGTGTCCTTCAGTGAGCAGGAAGAAGGTGTGGTGGAGTTCGCCGACTGGCAGGCCATCACGAATGCCTCCCTGTGGGGAAAGCTGCGCGATTTTCTGATCGCCCGCTTCAGTCTGGACGAGGCAGAAAAAGTCCTGCCGGAATGGCAGCTCAACAGTCTGCGCGAAGAGGCGTACCGCGACACACCGTCGCAGGATGCAGCAGGTGCGCAATTCAGTGAGACAGGCCAGGTGCTGTCTTCCAAAAGTAACGAGGAATCATCGATGACAAAAGAAGAGATTGAAGCCCTTCAGGAGGAGAACCGCCGCCTGAAGCAGCAGGCTGCTGATCGCGATGCGCGTGATGCACAGGTCAGACAGGATCAACTGCATAAGGACAATGTGGCCTTTGCAGAAAAACTGGTCGCAGAGGGTCGTCTGGCTCCCCGCGCCTCCTCCGTGGTGGTTGCCCTGCTGGATGCCGTCGCCGGTGGCGACAAGCCGGTGGAGTTTGCTGAGGGGGAAAGCCGCACACCGCTGGCCACCGCCTTCCGTTCATTGCTCTCCGACGGGGAGCCGGTGATGAACTTCGCCGAACAGGCCACAAAGGATCGTGTCGGCGACGCGGTGAAGGTGGATGTGGCGGAGTTTGCAGAAGCCGATCCTGAGCGTCTGGCCCTGCATCAGAAAGCAGTGGCCCTGTCCAAAAAAGAAGGCATCAGCTATGAGGCTGCTGTCGCACGCTGCCTGTAATTTAAGGAGAGAGCATGTCTGATTACTTAAAAGGTAAACGTGTCGTTGATCCGGTACTGACCAGTATCGCCCGAGGCTATAAAAATGCCGCATTCATTGGCGAACGTATTTTCCCCGTCGTGCTGACGGACAAGGAAGGCGTGCGTGTGCCGACCTTCGGGAAAACCGCCTTTGTGGAATATGACACCGAGCGTGCCGTCGGGGCGGACAGCAATGTTCTGGTCCGTGAGAAAACCGGCACGCTTGATCTGGTGCTGGGTGAGCACGATCTGGCTGCGCCAGTGGACTATCGCGAACAGGCGGAGTCCATGTTTAACGAGGAGAGCAAGGCCATCCGTCGCGCCACGAATGGCGTGAATCTGCGCCGTGAACTTATCGCCGCCCGTCTGGCTCAGGATGAAAAGGTCTACCGTACCGGGCACGTTAAAAAACTGACAGCCGGCGACCGCTGGGCCGGTGGTAAGGGGGACCCCATCGGGGTGATTGAAGCCGGTATGGAAGCGGTCCGTACGGCCACGGGGCTGCGTCCTAACCTGATGACCATGGGGGCCGGCGTGATGGCGCTGCTGAAGTTCCACCCGGCAATTCAGGCAGCCATCGGAGCCAACGAACGCAAGCGCATCACCACGGAGATCCTGCAGGACCTCTTTCAGATCGAAGAGATCGTCATCGGTGCTCCTGTCTCCCTGCCGTCCATGAAAGCGGCAATGGATAAGGACAGCGTGCCGACGGATATCTGGGGAGACAATCTGATGCTGCACTACGTCGGCAAGCCGCAGCCGGGGGCGGACAGCGCGGACGAGAACGAGCCGTCCTTCGGCTACACCCTGCGCCGTAAGGGGATGCCTGTTGCCGACAAGTACGACGGAGCCGGCGGCAAGGTGAAGTACTGCCGTTATACCGATATCTACAAAGTCGCCGTGGTTGGTGGCGATGCCGGGTATCTCATTACCGGTATCAGTAAATAAGGAGGCGTTATGGGAACCACTCAGCAGGTCATTCTGATCACAACCGTAACGGCAGGGGCCGCACTGGCACAGCAGCGTTTTGTCGGGGCAGATAATACCCCCTGTAAAGCCGGTGCCGCAGCGCTCGGGGTTGCCGAAGTGGATGCTGTTACCGGCGACAGCACGCCGGTGAGCGTTCTGGGCATTATTGCTGTCGAGGCCGGGGCCGCTGTCAGCCGTGGTGTGGCTGTTCAGTCAGATGCTCAGGCCAGAGCCGTGCCGCAGTCCGGCGACGGTAAATCCTGTGGTATTGCACTTGATGAAGCCGGGGGTGAAGGCGACGTCATTCGTATCCTGCGCGGGGTGTGACATGTACTGCACCCTGGAGGATTTGCTTGCGCAGGTGCCGGAACGAACGCTGATCGAGCTCACCAGTGAAGAGATGGACTTCGACTCGCCTGCAACAGTGAATACCCGTGTGGTGGACAGCTGTATCCGCTATGCCGACGAGCTGATTGATGCCCATCTGCGCGGACGCTATATCCTGCCACTGGCAGAGATACCGACTGTTCTGCGGGACATTGCCATCACGCTGGTCCGTTACCGGCTCTACGCCCGCCGCCCGGAAGGTGACCTCCCGGATACGGTGAAGGATGACCACAAAGAAGCGCTGCGGCAACTCAGGGAGTTACGTGATAACAGGCTCACGCTGGGGCTGCCGTCCACTCAGAAAGATGTGCCTGAGCCTGGCGAGTTTCGTGTACGCAGCCGTCCGGCCACTTTCGGCGGTCGTGACGGCTTACTGGAGAAATACTGATGAACGTTCTGCCCGTCCTTGATGCGGTGCTGGCCCGGTTGCGCGAGAAGCTGCCTCAGCTGCAGGTTGAGTACTTCCCGGAAAAGCCGTCCGAATATCGCCTCAATCATTCTGTCGGCGCGTTGCTGCTGAGCTATGCCGGTTCGCGCTTTGACAGGCCGGATGATACCGGTGCGGTGATCCAGCCTCAGACTATCCAGCTCTGCGTCACGGTGGTCTTCCGCCAGCTCAACGGTAAAAAAGGGGCGATTAATGTCCTGGATGCTGTCCGCCGCATTCTCGGTGGCTACACCCCGCCCGGGTGCCGCCGCCGTATCTGGCTGACCCGCGAGGTGTTTATCGGTGAAGTCAGGGGGCTGTGGCAATACGCCCTCGACTTCGCGACTGAAAGCGTCTTTATCGAAGACAGCGATTTACCGTCCGGCCCGCTGTTAACCGAAGTGAACTATGAGGAAAGCGAGTGATGAAAGCATACCGCTATTCCGGCCCGGCCAGCGGCGTCACGCTGTCGGACGGAACCGAAGTCCTGCTCTGGCCGGGGAAAACTGTTTCCCTGCCGGAGGAGCATGACTACGTGAAGGTACTGGTGGCGCTGAAGCATCTGACGCCGGTATCTGAAGAGACAAAACCCGCCGGCACACCGGCTGTGCAGTCACCAAAGCGCAGAAGCAGCAGTGACAGCGAAGTGAAAACGGAGGACTCCCATGGCAGCTAACTATCTGCATGGCGTCGAAACCATTGAAGTGGAAAACGGTGCCCGCCCGGTTAAAACGGTGAAATCTGCCGTTATTGGCCTGATTGGTACCGCACCAATGGGGGACGTCAATACGCTGGTACAGTGCCTGTCTGAGAAAGACGCGGCGGCATTTGGCAGCCAGTTCACCGGCTTTACCATTCCGCAGGCGCTGGATGCGATTTATGACCATGGTGCAGGCACCGTTCTGGTCATTAACGTCCTCGATCCGTCTGTGCATAAAACCGCTGTGGTCAGTGAGAATGTGTCGTTCGACAAGGCGACAGGCAGAGCCCGGCTGGCTAATCCGGTGGTCGCGCAGCTGGTACTGAAACCGGACAGCGACGGTCAGCCTTATGTTGAAGGTCAGGACTACTCGCTTGATGCACAGACCGGGGTGATTACTAACCTGGGTAAAAGCATTGCTGCAGATGCAACGGTGAAGGCCAGCTATAACTATGCTGATCCGACCAAAGTCACCCCGGCTGATATCATCGGTACCGTTAACGCTGCAGGCAACCGTACCGGCATGAAGCTGCTTAACGACAGTTTTAACCTGTTTGGCTACTTCGCCAAAATCCTGATTGCTCCGGTATTCTGCACCCAGAACAGCGTCTCGGTTGAGCTTATCGCCATGGCTGAGAAACTGGGAGCAGTAACCTATATTGATGCGCCGGTTGGTACCACTTTTGCGCAGGCTCTGGCGGGACGTGGCCCGGAAGGCAACATTAACTTTAATACCAGCTCTGACCGTGTCCGCCTGTGCTACCCGCATGTGAAGGTATATGACCCGGTGACGAACACGGAGCGTCTGGAGCCACTGAGCCAGCGTGCTGCGGGCCTGCGTGCCAAAGTCGACCTGGATAAAGGGTACTGGTGGTCATCCTCCAATCAGGAAATTCTGGGGATCACCGGCGTGGAGCGCCAGCTGTCGGCAATGATTGACGATCCGCAGAGCGAGGTGAACCTGCTTAACGAACAGGGGATCACCACGGTATTCAGCAGTTACGGCAGCGGCCTTCGTCTGTGGGGGAACCGGATGGCAGCATGGCCAACGGTCACCCATATGCGCAACTTTGAGAACGTTCGTCGCACCGGTGATGTGATCAACGAGTCCATTCGTTACTTCAGTCAGCAGTACATCGACATGCCGATTACTCAGGCGCTGATTGATGCACTGACGGAGTCGGTCAACGCCTACGGTCGAAAGATGATTAGTGATGGTGCCCTGCTGGGCTTCAACTGCTGGTTTGATCCGGCCCGCAATCCGGAGACGGAACTGGCCGCCGGTCACCTGCTGCTGAGCTACAAATACACGCCACCACCGCCGCTGGAACGACTGACGTTTGAGACTGAGATCACCTCGGAATACCTGTTAACCCTGAAAGGGGGCAACTGATGTCAAAGATTGAGATAAACCGAATCACGAATGCCAACATCTATCTGGATGGTACTAACCTGCTGGGACGGGCTGAGGAGGTTAAACTCCCCGATGTCTCCATGATTATGCAGGAACACAAGGCACTGGGGATGGTGGGTAAGGTGGAACTCCCGGCTGGTTTTGACAAACTGGAAGGCGAAATCAAATGGAACAGCTTTTACCGCGATGCGATGCTGTCTGCCGCGAACCCGTACAGGTCGCTGGCGCTGCAGTGTCGCTCCAGCGTCCAGCGCTACAGCTCGCAGGGGCTGATTGACGAAATCCCGCTGGTCACCTTCCTGACAATTATGTTCAAGAAGAACCCGCTGGGGACGTTCAAACAGCACGAGAACGCCGAGTTCTCCAGCAGCTTCACCTGCACGTATATCAGACAGGTACTGGATGGTGAAGAGCTGCTGATGCTGGACTACCTGGCCAACATCTTCCGCGTCGGTGGCGTTGATCAACTGACCGACTACCGCATCAATATCGGAGGCTGACGGTGAGTGTTGAACTGACGGATAAAGGAGGACGATGTGCGGCACTGGGCATGTCAAATGGTACGTGGTTTACCCTCCTTGATATTCCGGGGGTGGAAACCCTTTTTAATACCCGTAAAACCAATGACCCGATTGACTGCTCGCGTTCAAAGGCCCGCAAACTGGCGGATTTGATTGAAGCATGGGAGCCACCCGATCACTGGTTCTCCGGCATCGACAAATCTGAGGGAAAGGCGCTTCTCATCGCTTTCCTGCGTAACTGCAAGGGGTTTCGCACTTGCTGATATCACAGGGGCTCCGGCCCCTTTCTTCTTAATCTCCTTTAATATCCGTCACGTCCACCGCCAGACATACTGCCCTGAACTTACACAGGAGCACGATCATGTCACAGACCCAGCCAGATACTTTTACGCTGTCTTATCCTTTCACCACTGCTGCCGGCACCAGAATTGAGCAGATTGAACTGAAACGCCTGACGGTAAAAGACCTGAAGCAGGTGCGCAAAATCAACAAAGACCCGGCAGACTGGGACGAACCGCTGATTGCCCGTAGCACTGGTATCCTCCCGGAGGACCTCGATAACATGGATCTTGCCGACTATATGGAGCTGCAGAAACGATTTCAGAAAATCACTGGGCTGGACAAGAGCGACAAAAACGCTGACGCAGGCGCAGGGGCTGCTGGCAAGGTGGTTCAGGTTTCAGCCGGGGGAGATTGATGCCCTCGATACTGACGATCTGGAGATGTGGCTGGAGCAGGCTGAAGAGCAAATCAAAAGCGAGTTCGGCGACAATCAGTAACAACGTATCACTTAACAGCCGTCAGTCGCGGCTGTTCTACATGGGTTTCAGATACTTCCCTTCCGTTTTTTTTGCTTTCAGAGGATAGCCACCGTGGCCAGTGAATTTTCAGTCGGCGTCATTATTGGCGGCATTGTCGGGAGCAGCTTCCGCTCAGCCGTCAGTGGCACCCGACGCGCCCTTGATTCCCTTGGTGATACCTCCCGCCGTCTGCAGGAACGTCAGAATGCCTTAACCCGGGCAACAGAACGTTATGGTCAGTTGGGTTCTTCCCGGATGCAGCGTCTCAACAGCGAGTTGCTGCGGGTAAGCCGCACCATGGAGCAAATTGAACGTCAGCAGCGCCGTCTGTCAGCAGTATCAGCCACCGATGATGCGTTGAAGGCTAACCGCATGGCGCTCTATGGTCAGGGTGCAGAAACCTATGCTATTGGCAGAACGCTGGGCGCACCGGTCATAGCCTCGGTTAAACAATATGCCTCGTTTGAATCACAGTTGCGGGATATCAGTGTCACAGGAGACCTGGATGCAAAACAGGAACGTGCAATTGGCTTGGCTATCAGACAGGCCGCACTGAAGGTTAACCAACTGCAGGAGTCTCTGTTAGGGGGAGTCGGACAATTAGTTGCTGATGGTATGGCCCCTGAACGGGCAGCAACGTTTGCAGAGATGCTTGGAAAGACCGCTACAGCAACCAAAGCCGATATGACCGACCTTGCCAAAATGACTTATGCCTTCAGCGATGCGCTCAGAATCACCGATGCGAAAGAACTGGAACAGGCGTTTGGTATTGCGGCAACAGGAGCCAAACTTGGGTCATTTGAGCTGAAGGATATGGCAAAAGCATTACCCGGTATGGCTAAAGCCTTCGCTGCTCGTGGCATTTATGGAAAAGATGCAATTACCCAGATTGTTGCCAGTCTGGAGGTCGGTAAAGGTAGTGGCTCTGCAGAGGAAGCGGTCACCAATATGTCCAACTGGCTGGCAGCGATGGGCCGCGGAGATACCATCCAGAAATATGCTAAAGCCGGGGTAGATTACCAGGGGTCAATGCAGAATTACGTCGCTCAGGGTTTTTCGCAGTACGAAGCTTCACTGATGATTGCCAACCGTTTTATCGACAGTAAAGGCAAAGCGTTTTTGCAGCAATGGAAAGTCGCAGGAGCAAGAGGCGATCAGGAAGGTCAGCAGAAACTCATGGAGTCATTTGGTCTGGCTGAGGTCTTTACCGATATTCAGACTGTCAACCATTTACTGTCAATGCGACAGGGCTGGGATAAATACCTTTCCAGTAAGCAGGAAATGAATGCTCCGGCTGCAATGTCTACCCTGGATAAGGATGCTGCAAAGCAGAATGATACGCTTGAAGGTCGCTGGCGCAGAATGCAGATCGGCTTTAATGATTCTGCTATCAGCATCGGGCAATCCTTGCGTCCGGCTTTGCTCCAGTTGGGTGAAACATTTATTCCTTTAATGGACAGCGTTGGCAAATGGATAGCGGCAAATCCGCAGCTCGTCAGCAGCACCATAAAGGTTGTGGGCGCATTACTCGCTTTCAGGATGGCCACTATCGGTCTCAAGCTTGGGCTGAATCTCCTTATTTCCCCCTTTGTAAGCGTCTGGAAAAATGCTGTTTTGCTTCGGGCCAACTGGCTTCGTCTGACGCTTGCACTGGGGGAAGGCGGTAAGCTCCGCTGGCTGGTGACAGGTTTTGGTGCCGTCGCCAGAGGAGCCAGAACACTGGGTAGTGTGCTCTCAGGGGGGCTGGTTCGCGGCATTATGATCGCCGGGCGTGCCGTTCTCTGGATTGGCCGGGCGCTGCTGATGAATCCCATCGGTCTCGCTATCACCGCCGTTGCGGCAGCAGCTTACCTTATCTACCGTAACTGGGGCGCAGTCAGTAGCTGGTTTAAACAGCGCTGGGCTGACATTAAAGAAGCCTTTAACGGCGGTATAGTGGGAATTGGTAAACTGCTGGTTAACTGGTCTCCTGCGGGGCTGCTTTATAAAGCCTTTGCAGCTGCGCTGAAATATCTCGGCGTTGATTTGCCGACGAAGTTCACCGACTTCGGTGGTCATCTTATCGACGGGCTGATAAATGGCATCAGAAACAAATGGGAGTCGCTCAAAACCAGCATAACCGAAATGAGTGACAGCATCAGTGGCTGGTTCAGCGAAAAGCTGGGCATCCATTCACCGAGTCGAGTATTTATGGGATTTGGTGACAATATCGCACAGGGGGCCGCCATTGGCCTGCAACGAACCACTCCGCTTGCAGCTCTGGCCGGGCAGCGTCTGGCCGCTGAAATGACACCGGATGTTCCCCGTATCCCGTCGCCGGAAATTATGACTGCCGGATATTCAGGCCGTGGAGCAACTGCCACTGGCGGTGGAACGTCTGGCAGTATCCAGATCAGCTTTAATCCTCAGTTTTTCCTCAATGGTAAGGAAACCGCAGCGCCTGCCGGGCTGACTGGTGCCCTGAATATGAGCCTGCATGAGCTGGAAAAAATGCTGGAGCGTCTGCTGATTCAGAAACAACGTAAGGAGTACAGCTGATGTTTGCCGTACTGGGTGATATTGAGTTTGAACTGATTACCTACTGGGACGGCTTCGAGGCCACGTTCGGCGTCGATTATGCGGAGCATGCCCGCATCGAGGGTAAACCCGGCCTGCAGTTCGTCGGCGACAGGCTGGACGAAATCCAGATAAGTCTGATCTTCCATCAGCATTATTGTGTGCCCGACGTGGAGCTGGCGAGACTGCGAACAGCCATGAAGGCCCATCAGGCACTGGCGCTGGTTTTCGGCAACGGTGACTATCGCGGCTGGTTCGTGATTACCGATGTGACCGCAACCAGCGAGCAGACAGACAGCACCGGTAACGTGCTGGCTGTCAGTGCCACCGTGTCTCTCCGGGAATACACCGGTGACCCCAAAAATCCTCTGCAACCGCCGGCAATACGCAGGCAGGTTCCCGGAGCCGGGGCCGTATCTGGTGCTGTTCCATCGCCTTCCGGGGTGGCTCAGTTCGTCCGTAACGGTGTCAACTATGCGAAACAGGCGCAGTCTGTACTCCAGACTACCATCAGTGCCGTTCGGGTGGCGCAGAAAATGAAAGGTAACCCCGTTGTCGCGCTGACCCGTGTGCCGGGACTGATGAGCGGACTGGGTAATATATCCGGATCTCTGGGGAAAAGTATTCCGGCATTTAATGCTCTCTCTGAATCCATGCCCGATGCCATCAGTCTGGCCAGAACAGCCAGCGAAGCAGTCATGTGTGTACAGCAGGCGCAGTCGGCGCTGAGTGGTGTGGACAAAAGAAATATTGCAGGTGCTCTGGATACCGTTTCCGGGCAGCTTAACGCTGCCGGCACCGCATTCAACCGCATGTCTCCGGGATTAAGTGCAATGGCCGCCAGAATACTGACGAGGAGTGTGTGATGTTTCTTGAACATATTACCTGTGACGGAGAGCGCTGGGATTCGCTGGCATGGCAGTACTACGGTGACCCGTTGGGCTATCCCCGGATTATTGCCGCCAATCCGCACGTGGCCATTACGCCAGTGCTGCCCTCCGGGTTGTTGTTACTGATCCCGGTTATTGAGGCTGAAGATGCCCGTACAGAAGAGGATATTGCCCCATGGCTGAGATAAAGAGCACTTCGCAAGGCGCATCAGCGTTAACCGGCGTCAGTGATGTGCTGACACCGGTATTCACTCTGTGGTATCTGCAGAAAAACATCACCTCAGATATCGCGCCTTATGTTACCCGTGTGACCTGGAGCGATAACATCAAAAATGAGTCCGATACCATCGAGGTGGAGCTGGACGATACCGATGGTCGCTGGCTGGATAAGTGGTATCCGGGTAAGGGTGATACTCTGACGCTGAAAATGGGCTATCAGGGCGAGAAACTGCTGTCCTGCGGTACATTTTCAATAGACGAGATCGAAGTGAGTTCGCCCGCGTCCGTTGTCGCTATCCGTGGGGTGGCCACCTCGGTTAACAGTGCTCTGCGGACTAAATCCAGCCGTGGTTTTGAGAACACCACGCTGGCGGCTGTTGCGGGGCGGATTGCCAGAAAGCACCGGCTGAAACTGGTGGGCAGCATTGAGTCCATCAAAATCGACCGGGTGACCCAGTATGCTGAAACCGACGTGGGTTTTCTGCGCCGGCTGGCCAGCGAGTATGGTTATGCAGTGAAAGTTGTCAGTGACCAGCTGATTTTTTCTCATCTGGCCACACTGCGCAGTCAGGAGCCGGTCAGGCAGTTAAAACCGCAGGATGTGGCCCGCTTTTCCCTGCGTGACACCATCAACCGGGTCTATAAATCTGCAAAGGTAAAACACCAGAAAAGCAGCAGTAAAAAACTGATCGTCTACGAAGCTGATGGTGGTACCCGTGAAAGCGACAAAAAGCTCAAAGGTGGTAAGGTTACCAGCGCTGACTCACTTAAAGTTAACAGCCGTGTCAGCGACCCGGACAGTGCCCGGATTAAAGCGGATTCAGCACTGGCCAGATATAACGAATACCAGCAGAACGGCTCCCTGACGCTGACGGGAACGCCTCAACTGACAGCAGGCAACAAAATTGAACTGGTGGGCTTTGGACAGTTATCCGGTCCATGGCTGATAATTACTGCCCGCCATGCGTTTGAGCGTAACAGCGGCTACACCACAGAGCTGGAAGTGGCACGGGGGCCAGTCACAAGAGGGAAAAAACAAAAAACTCAGAAACTCACGGTTTATCACCCGGATGGCAGTACATCGACGGTGATTAAGGAGAAGAAAAAATGACTGGTGTCACCCGTCAGGTCGGTACGGTCAGTGCCGTTGATGCAGACAGGGTTCAGGCCCGCGTGCGTCTGCCTGAATGCGATAACCTGCGCACAAACTGGCTTAACGTGCTGCAGCACAATACCCAGGATAATAAGGATTACTGGCTCCCTGACGTGGGGGAACAAGTTGAGGTGTTGCTCGATGCTAACGGCGAGGATGGTGTTATACTGGGCGCGGTGTACTCAGACGTCGATAAACCACCGTTCAGTGATAAAAACGTCCGGGGCACGAAATACGCTGATGGCGCGGAGTTCAGTTATAACCGCGCGACCCATACGCTGACAGTCAAAGGCGGTATTGAGCATGTGGTGATCGAGGTTGCAGTGGATATCAGCCTGAAAGGGAAAACTATTGTTCTGACCGCTGACACCACCACTGTAAATGGCAACCTTGAAATTAACGGCAATGCCCACTCGACAGGCAGTATGTTGTCAGATGGCCAGAACTCTAATCATCACTCGCACTGAAGTTTCTTAAACGCCTTTAATATCGGCGTTCCCTTCCGGGGGCAATACTGCTCCTATGAAAACGACCTCAGTATTCTGGCAACCAGCTCTGCAGGCTCCCGGCGAAATCGTCCGGGGGCTGGATGATATCCGGCAGTCCATCCAGATCATCCTGCGGACTCCCCGCGGCAGCGACCCGCATCGCCCGGAGTTCGGCAGCAATCTGCACCTTTATATCGACTGGCCTGTCGACCGGGCCATTCCGCATGTGGTTCGCGAATCCGTCGATGCCATCAGGCGCTGGGAACCCCGCTGCCAGCTTATGTCGGTTAAACCCGCCGTCGACGGCGAACATCTTACGCTCCGGGTGAGCTGGAAAGGCTCAGACGGACAACCCCGTACTCAGGAACTGCTATGGCGCTGACAGAACCCGATTTTATTGAACGCGATGCCGATAAAATCACGGCAGAAATGATTGCGAAATATGAGGCAGATACCGGAAAAAAGCTGTATCCGGCGCAGGCAGAACGTCTGTTGATCGACCTGTGGGCCTATCGTGAAACCCTGGTCAGGGTGGCGGTACAGGAAGCGGCGAAGCTGAATCTGGTCGCCTTTTCCCGCGAGCCGATGATTGACTACCTCGGTGAACTGGTTGGTGTGTACCGCCTTGCCGCGCAGCCTGCCACCACCACACTTCAGTTTTCCTTGGATGAGGCACTGGCCATTGATGTGCTGATCCCGGCAGGCACCCGTGTCAGCGCTTCCGACAGTGTTATTTTTGCCACCAATACAGATGTGGTGCTGAAGGCCGGATTGCAACTGGTCAATGCCCCGGCCACCTGTACCGAGCCGGGTACCTCTGGCAACGGCTGGCAACCTGCGCAGGTCAGTCAGTTGCTTGATGAGATTGATAATGTTGACCTGCTGGTGACCAATCTGACGGCCAGTTCTGGTGGTTCAGAGCAGGAAGACAATGACCGACTCCGGGAGCGTATCAGGCTGGCCCCGGAGTCCTTCACCAATGCCGGAAGCCGTGGTGCATACCGTTTTCATGCTATGGGCGCGCATCCCAGCATTGTCGACGTCGCCGTGCTATCCCCGGTTCCTGGCACTGTCGAGCTGTATCCGCTGCTCAGTACTGGTCTGCCAGACAGCAGTATCCTCACTCTGGTAGAGAGTTTCTGTTCTGACGAAAAAGTCAGGCCGCTCACTGATACCGTGCGGGCGAAAACACCTGTTCAAGTGGATTACACTATTGAAGCCAGGATTACGATCTATCGTGATCAGGATGCCAACTCGGTAAAGGATAACGCTAACAGTGCCATACAGAACTGGGTGGCTTCTCGTACTGCCACGCTGGGGCGCGATATTGTTCCCAGCCAGATTATCAGTGTGCTGTCCGTTTCCGGGGTGTACCAGGTTGAACTGGTGACACCGACACTACGGGTGCTGGCAGAAAACGAATGGGCAAACTGTACGGCGATCACTCTTAACATGACCGGAGTGTCCGATGACTGAGCCGTTACAACTCCCGCCACCGCTTGAGGGTGATATCAGTCTCAGAACACTGGGAAGACTGGCCGGGCGGCTGGATAACATTGACCTGAGCGTACTGATGGTCTGTCTCGTCGATATCGTCGACAGTTCCGCGCTGCCATGGTTGGGCGAGCAGTTCTCACTGTTCGGTGATGGCTGGGAGCTTGCTGAATCGGACGATGTTCGTCGCATGCTTATCAAATCTGCTATCGAGCTGCACCGCTACAAAGGAACGCCGTGGTCAGTCAGAGAGATTATTCGGCGTTTCGGTTTTGGGGAGGTAGACATAATCGAAGGCCTGGGGGGATTACATTATAACGGCCAAAGACAGTTCAATGGGTATTGCCTTTATGGTGACGAAAGTTCCTGGGCTATATACAGAGTAATATTACAGAGGCCAATAACTAATGACCAGGCAACATTATTACGCCGTGTACTTTCATTTTTTGCCCCCGCGCGATGCCATCTTATTAGCCTTGATTATCAGTCTGTACCCGTTCGTTATAACGCAGAAGCCTGTTATGACAGTAATTATAATTATGGGAGTCATCAGTAATGGCGAAACTAAATGAATCTGCTGTCTGGGAAGACGGCATTTACCAGCTTGAAGTTTCTGATCCAGTTTTGGGTGGTCCAGGGGGGATTGCAAACCGACAGGCTGAACAACTGGCAAACAGAACAGCATATTTAAAAAAGAAAGCTGAACGTCAGGATAAGGGACTGGAGGACCATCAAAAAGCATCTGATCCACATACCCAGTATGCCCACAAAGAATCTCCGGCGTTTAGCGGCACCCCGACTGCACCAACTGCGGATAAAGCGGATAACAGCA